>Ga0210059_1004333_pt1 | contig 22871 bp, 20 predicted proteins | sample Ectturendosymbi2_FD_188042 | JGI IMG/M metagenome (GOLD analysis project Ga0210059, IMG submission 188042) | Ecteinascidia turbinata endosymbiont from Florida, USA - Sample 2 (SPAdes) (version 2) | ecosystem: Host-associated > Tunicates > Ascidians > Unclassified | place: Key West, Florida...
GGAATTTGACATATGGAGATTAATATCATCAGCAAATAAAGTAGTATGAAAAGAGGATGCTTTTGTGATATCGTTAATGTAAATAAGGAAAAGCAAAGGCGAAATAACACTACCCTGAGGGACCCCACAAGATATCCTTTTGTATGAAGATTCAAATGCCCCTATTTTTGTGCACTGCATTCTATTGTGCAGAAAATTTGAGAATACTTCGTGAGAAATACCTCTGATACCATAGTGGTAAAGTTTATCAAGTAAAATTTCATGGTCACAGCAGTCAAATGCTTTTGATAGGTCTAGAAATAAGGAACATGTTATTAATTTATTGTCAAAGTTTCTGAGTAGTTCATCATAAATAGTTGTAATGGCTAGCTCTGTTGAGTGATTTTCTCTAAAACCATATTGTCTTTTATCAATTAGATTGCGTTCTGTCAAATAAGAGTATACTCTGTGATAAAGAATTTTTTCAAATAACTTTGACAACAATGGAAGAACAGAGATTGGTCTATATTCAGATGAGGAACTTGGGCTATGAACTTTAGGAATTGGAGTAATGTGGGCAATTTTCCAGGAGTCCGGGAATTCACCAGTAGTCATGCATTTGTTGAAGAATTTGGACAACCATTCTGACACAATGCAACCAGCTATTTTAAAAAATTTCGATGAAATGTCATTGGGAGAACTATTAGATTTCATTTTCAGGTTTTTGATGAGAAGTTGGATTTCATATGCATCTGTAGGAGCTAGAAATAATGAATTTTTTGAATTTGTATGTGTAATAAAATGTCTGTAAGTGGTTGGGGATGGTTTTATTTTTGCAGAAAGGGATTTTCCAACTTCTGAGAAAAAATTGTTCGAATCTTCACATTGTTTTTGGCATTCTGAGTCTTCAAAAAGCCTATTATTTTGTTGGGATTTGTTTTTATTGCTATTATTTCATTGACAAGCTTCCATGTTTTTTTTATATCATGATGGCATTTTTGGAAAGCTTGTTTAAAATAATTTTGTTCGAAGATTTCTTTTAAGTGGGTAAGCTTATTTCTGTAAGTTTTGTATTTTCTAACAATATTTGGGTTGTTTGTAGTCAACTGCTTTCTGTAGAGGGTATTTTTTTGCAATGGAAGTTAAAATGCCTTTGGTGAGCCATGGTTTGTCAAAGGAGCATTGTTCTTTTCTAGATGCATAGCGATATGGAGCATGCGTATCAAGAGTATCATTAAAATTTTTCACAAATTCATCACTGAGAGTGTTTACATCATCAGCTTCAGGGTTAAGGTTGTTTACTTTGAGGCTGAGGTCAGATACAAAAATGGTTGGGTCAAGATGTTTCATGCATCTAAATTTAGGTTTAGAATTTTGATGGGTTGGATGGTGAAGGTTGAAGTTTACAAAAATTGGTAAATGATCAGAAATATCAAAAATAGTAATTCCAGTATTAATTATTCTTTTTCATCACAAATATTTGTGTATATGTGATCTAATAAAGATGGTTTTGAATTTTTGCTGAATCTGGTTGGTTTATTGATAAGAGAAATACAGCCACAGCTGGCAAGACAATCAACATAATTTGACACATTTGAATTTTCTTGGATCAACATAATTTGACACATTTGAATGCATATGTTTGGTGGCGATAAATAACGCCAGTAATGAAAGGTTTGCCAGATGAGGTTGGGATTTCAATACACAGGCTTTCGCAACCTACATTGTTGAGATTTAGGTCATTTCGTGGTTGGTAAGTTAGGTTGGAATTAATGTAAAGACCTACTCCACCTGAATTGGTTTGTGAAGGATTATGAATGAAATTGAAGCCAGGGATGTCAACATTTAAAATGTAATTCGACTTCAATTTGGTTTCTGATATGGCTATGAAAGTAGGATTTGCCTCTGTCATTAGGAAGTCATCTAGTTTGTGCTTATTTTTTCCCAGGCTACGTACATTAAAGTGAAAATATGATAAATTTTTTTGCTTACTTGCATGATTCATTTCACCAGTTTCATTTAATGTTGAGTATTTGGTTTGAAAATTTTGAGCTGATAAGTCACATGGGAGAGGTTCTATAAAATTAGATAAGTCAGATTTATCAAATAAAAGGAGGCTGTAAAGCTCAGTGTTGGTTAAATTAAAAAATGGTATAGTAGAAGACACACAGGCAGAACAAGTAAATGATGCTGATGTCTTAGGCTGTTGCTGGTTAGAATAGCATGAGGAACCGGATAGACTTATGACATGAAGAACAGTGAGCACAATGCAAACAGTTGGGCATGTCACAAATTTTGCACAAAGCCATGATTATTGAATAAATGGAGAAATACATTAAGAACAACATACCAAGAAAGTGAAATGACATGTAGACCACTCACCATATCAAAAGGAAGGATTGGTGAATTTTCAAATTGATTGAGGTGCAGAAATTTAGTTGGAATTTCTAGGGTTGTCCATATGGTTTTTGATATGTTCAATGCCCTTTTCACTTCGGATAGCAATGACTCTGCTGTCATTGCTTTGTCTGAGAAGAATTCTTCCATTGTTGGTCCAAATGTATTTCCAGTTAAATTTTTTTCTTTCTTCATTGGCCAAGGAAAACAAATGTTTATTTCTTTTTGTAAGGTTTTCATTGATGAAAACACGTTCAGAGGTAGGTTTTCCTGGAGCATTACTTTTCAATTTCCTTCTTTCTTTATAAATATTGTTTCTGGTTCTTCTAGAGACAAACTTAACAATAATGTTGGGGGTCTTGTTTGCTTTTGATTTACCCAGTCTGTGAGCAATATCAATATCATCATGTGATATATTTTCATCAATTTTTTTCAGCACTGTTAAAACTTTGCTTTCTGTCTCGGCATTCTTTTCGTTGTCACTCATGGGTATTTCTTGTATTTCCAAGTTTTGTCTCCTGCCGTACTGTTCCAAATCATTAATATCAAATTCAAGGGAAGATATCTTATTCTCCAGTAACTGTTTTTTTTTCTCTTAGAGAGTTGTTTTCTTCTCTAAGGCCTTTCATTTCCTTATGCAGCTGTTCCACCTCCATGCACACTGTTTTGAGAGTGCTTGCCATATTAGAAATTTGGTTTCGAATTGACTCAAGCCTAGACATTTTTGAGTTAAGCTGGCTTAGTTTTTCCAGCAACTCCTCAGATTTATCCACAGATGTTTGTGGAGAGAGTGCAGGCCACTTCTTTGCACAGTTCACAAAATCCCTTGTTGCTTGAATTTCTTCTTTGTTGCATTTCTTGTTGTTACTGCGGTTGGCCATGTTGTTCAGTATAACACAGCAGGTAAGTAAAGTGTTATAAAATTAACTGACAGTTAACAACACAATTAGCAATACACTACCTTATTCAAATAGAATCAATGAACAAAGGAGTATATATGAACAAAAGAGGATACAGTTCGAATTGCAAATAGTCCCAGCAGAGTTTTGGCATTTGATGGCAAAATATACATTACCATTTATAGCCTACTACCATTCAGCAAACCTGTAAAATCGGATCACAACCAAAATTTGTTATATTTTCAGAATAATCACATTATAACAACAAAAATTTTCCCAGTCCGATCCAGTCCTGTCCGGCCAAAATTGGCTTCAGTCCTGATCCGTGCTCATCTCTGATAGCTATAGCCAGGTCCGTAACCAGGGGGGCGCAGGGGGGCGAACCCCCCCTAGAAAAATTTTCGACCCCTCTGGAAAAATGTGTTGGACATAATTTAAAACTATTGGACATAGTTCAAAAAATTTGGGCCCCTCTCAGAAAACTTTTCGCCCCTCCTGGTGTCCCAAGCTGGTTTCGGGCCTGGCTATAGCTACATTTTATTTCTGCCTTGGCAACACAATTGGCATCATTACTGACAGCGTGCTAGTTGCTACACATAAATTGTCTTGTCTTTGCATTCCGGTGTCTAATGCAGTTGTGGAATGACTTCAATCATGTTACTTCTGTGTTCAAGATGTGGAAAAGTTGTGATTTTGAATGTGTTTAAGACAGGTTCAATGCTGTGTCGCTTTTGCCTGTTTGAAGCTGTGTTCTTTTGTTTTTAACAACCCAGCGTTTTAACCCGCGTCTTCGATTACGATTGATATCGGAGAATACGAGCGTGATTGCTTTGTATAATTGCGCCACCACCCACAGTATCACTTCACTAAGTTTTTAACTCGGCCTCTTTTCTTTGGACCTTATCACTGTTCATATATTTTCGTTCCATGTCTGGCCTTTCGCGTTCATGTTGCCGGTGCTGATGACCTCAATAAAACAACTTCGCAAAAATGATAACATCCAAATCCATCAATATATTGGAATGTCGTAAGATTTATATCCAAAGTACATATTCATCTCTGCAGTGGCATAGGAGCACAATCTACCGCCCCTGGCTCTAGCAAAAAATGCCGCCCCTTCATGCTTGTAGTGGTGTTATTTTTATGACAACATTGTGTTCAGTCAACCAGGGTATGATCTTTTATTTTATGAAGTCTTTTATGCAAGACTTTTCGCCAAATTTATCGTAAATTGCTGACTGCTTAAACATCCCCGAACACCATGCCGTGGGGCCCAACGCACAGCTACAACTGGTAATAGCTACAACATGACGATATCACCATATCAGCAGAGTATTCGAACAACTAGGAGAGTATTCGAACGAAAAAGAAATTCTTTTCGTGCTTATGTCAATAGATAAGAAACGCAGTATGCTACGCCAGTCCTAAGCGAAACAAATTCTTCAGCATAAAGACAGCTCGCATATTCAACAAAACGTTACCAGAATCGCACTCTGCCAGGCATAGGCCGGACAGTCACATCAGCACATAGACAGCAGAGTATGAAAAATATATCATGAGAAGCACACTCGGCTCTGCCGGCCAAAGTTTCAGCCAGGCAAAGCTGCATTTTATCAACACAACGCTTGCCTCAATCCTGACGCTAACACTCCGGTCATAATATTTCGTTGTTACTCAAGCTGAACTCGTCGAGCCTTAATCGAAGCAAAATCACATATTATATCTCCAAAATCAAGCTTTTCGACAAATTCACTTTCGAAGGAAAGAATTGCCAATATTAATAACCGACTTTCGCCCATAGTAGATCGCAAATAGTATTTTATCAACTTGAACATAGAGAAACTCCTCTTGCAACTGGCAATTGAAACACCAATGGTAAGATAAAGTTTAAGATACAAACATAAATACGGAGTCAAGTGGAAGTCGCAGGTCATGGCCACTATTCGACTAATACCTAAATCCCAGGGCTAATTCTCTTTCTGATGGCAAAAATATTCATGTTTTTTTTTAATTCGTCAAATAATACCATGATTTCGGCTTTTTTGTTGAAATGACAGTTGCCTCAACATTGGCATTGGAACAAATTTTTCTCAAGCAGGTAATTATGTGAAAAACAGTGTAAGGATTGGCCCAAATGGAGTATGGAGGACAAGGGCTGAGACAGATGGGCTTCTCCAGTTCACTGAAGAGCCGGGCTACACCATCGCGGGACGATTTGGAAGCTGCATGACTGCTGAACGGTAAGACGGAAATATCTTTTCGGTAAAAAGCTGTTTGTGCTGACCCCTGAAACATGGGGTCAAACTGCAGCTCACGCAAGTCAAGACAACAGCGTGCCACACTCGAAAAGTAATGCATATCATGCAGTTTTATAATTCGATTGCTTTTATCTGAACCATCGGTCAACTGCACTTTTGTCACATCAGGCCAACGTGACAAGCACACATATCACATGCTTCGCGAACGTAAAAACACATGTGTTCCACTTAACACAGCAACATTCGGAAGTCGCAGGTCTAACCGTTGTTGAAGAAGTGAGACGAGGTATTGTTGAAGCTTTGGACAGATATAAGACTGAAGCGAAAAAAAGATTTAACGGAATTACTCAGTTGAATGATATGTTTGCATTTTTTAACTCACACGAGCTTCTGCAAAACAAAAACCACGAGACTTGTTTGAATGGTCTTAAAAGCATATTAGAAGACGAATTTGACTTTTCGAAGTTGATTGTGGAAACTGATAGATTCAAACGACTCGTACGAAGCAGTAGTACCACTTTCGAACGCAGTGCAACTGCGATTGACGTTTCACAATGGTTAACAAAACGTTAATTGGGTCCCTAAAACACTTTCAAAAACCCTGTCTATGGAAAGAGATCCTTTCTCAGCAAAGAATCAGACACTTTAAGATCTCACAGAGCATATATTTCGCCTACGATGTAGGCATCACCAGCTCTTATTCAAATAGAACCTTCAAAAACCCTGTACACAATGTTTTCCATTACAGGGTGCCAAGCGTTACACAACAGCGCTCAAATTTTTCTCAGCAAAACCTACGTACATTAACGCCCTAAGATAACAGCCTTTTTTACTCACCCACTGACATTCTCCACCGGATGAGCGACAGTATTAAACAAGTATGCAACTTCCCCTTCTTATCACTAAAGTACAGAACAATAGCTCAGCTACTGTACAGCTTTCTGATTAACTGCGGCAACTAGTTGCTTTACTGTTTTAAAAGCCCAGCTGCATCTGTAGTGGTTGGACCTTGACCAACGAACGATGCTGCAGCTTACTAGAGTAGGCACGTTTCGAGCAGATTCCCGAAATAGAGGCCATTGTTACGCAATAATATTGAGAGATAGGTAGTGACAAAGTGGTGGTGAGCATTATATTGCTGGAACCATGGCGCTGTAATATTGGCTGTGTCCCCCTCATTTGCCAAAGAAGATTCTCACGGGGCGTGGGACTTAGCTGATGAACTTAAGAAAGCTTACATTTTAATTAGCCTGATTTATTTCCTCACCTCCTTTCAATTATCTTTGCTTACAATAGGCGACTAGATTTTGCCACCCCCTGGAACGTGCCGCCCCTGGCTATAGCTAGAGTAGCCAGTGGGTTGCTAAGCCACTGCATCTCTGGTCATTTTCGCGCATGGGGCATGCGAAAGATAACACCAACTGATAGGTTGCAACAACATCCCCTCATTTTTGCAATGAACCACACCGGTCGCACCTTCGTTTTGTGAAGGTTGTACCTGTCACCACCTTCACATCCTGGTCACAACACCACTTTGTTGCGATTGGAAAGCCCGAGTGGCAAGTGTGCAAAGATTCACTCTGTGGCAGAGCAGACAACAATTGAGATCACACGTTGTACTCATTCTATTTCTGCTTGTTCGCGCCACATATATATAGGTGTTGTTCTTCACGCATATTCGTGGTGAATCCCACATTCAACACAACACTAAATGAGAGGTTGCAACACTTGCAGCAAGGTTAGGCTAGGCTTGTCGAAATGACTGAGAGTGAAAGAGACAAGTAAAATGCAACTGAAGAACTGAGATAAAAATAACCTGCAATCAAACTTGCTAAAACAACATTGGGCACCATTTTCTAACTTATCGGATGCCATTTCACAGCATGTTGGGCACCATTTTCTAACTTATCACGTGCCATTTTATAGAATGTTGGGTGCCATTTCATAGCATAAAAAAACTAATAGAAAAAATGTGAAATTTCATTTGATTCGACATTGACTCGAGCTTGCAGACCAATGACTCGAAGTGACTCGACTGTGACTCGACTCGAAAAATTTTTGGATGACTCTGACTCGAAGGACTCATGACTCTGACTCGACAAAAATGTCTCGGGCACATCACTGCGCATGTGCATCCTCATTTAACTTTTCACGTGTTCCATTTCAATTATCTCTAATGTTTTTTCAAGTCACTATTTGTAACGCCTCTGCATAGCGATGACTGAATGAATTTCATCATTTGTTGCCATCTTTGACAAGCAGTACCGTTGCAGCCCAATTCTGGTCCCCCAAAATGCTTACAGGGGCCCACCTGATGGTCATTTCTAAAAAAAAATATTTCGACGTTATGGCAGATCGCAAGGCCGAATGGCCTTCACAAAATATCCTACTTTTTTCTTATTTCACTCTTTTTTAATTCCACTTGGAGACGCAGTTTCGGCAGAATCGTCGCCAGAAAGTCTTCAGTTAGGGTGCTTCATGTTTGTAGAGGGGTCTAAGCCTTCTGAAAATTTATATTTAATTCACAACACAGAGTTTGCAAATTATGCGCATTAATTATAAAATTATTATCAAACATTTTCCCGCAAATACAATTAGGCTATAGGCTCGTAGCTTGAAACTAAAATTTTTGAACGAGTTTGACGAATGAGCGGTTCAGACAAAATTCGCACCTGTTGGTCTCGATTCAAATTAAATGGAATGAACTTCTAGCTCCAAATCGTAATCACGATAACAATCAACAATGGTGATTCACGAAGCGCTCTGCACAGGCAAGAAATCCATTCGCCCCAATGGCTTATTTTATGTGCGATGATGCATGTCATGTATAATATTGCGTTTACAGCAATAGACGTAGCTTCTAAAATCTTAAATTTACTGAAAGCACATTACTTGAAATGTCAAGTAATGGAAAAAGTAATGGTTTTCAAGTAAGTAATTGGCTTACTTGAACCAGGCTGGAGCAAGCTATCCCTGCGCCCTTGACAAGATCAATTTTGAGCGCCCCCTCATATCTAAAAGAGGTTTTCACATGTGATGATCCAATCCTGTTATATCAACCGTGGCACAACCTTTTGCAAAATTTTTGCCGACCGTGCTACAATTTATAAATTGCCAGCACGTTCTAGACAAAGTCAGTGCATCCCTGCCCATGAAAAACCCTTTTTCCATTGTACATATGGCATTCATGAAAACAAAAGTCTAGCATAGACATCACAGCTTTGCTTTGTTATAGGAGCCCATTCCTACAGTCCACTTGCACAACAAACCTCTGACGTTCGCGAACGCCACCACATTGGCTATGGTGCGTGTCAGTTGGAATCTGTTTGGCTGAAAAAGGTGGTGCATCCTATAATCGAAATTTTACTGGGTAACTTTCAGCGATGGAGTCTCGAGACTCGTCTCGAGGCCAATTTCTGCGAGTCTGTCTCGAAGGTTACAGACAGGTCTCGAGAATTTGAATATTGCCAAGAAATGCTAACCTATTGCAAAATTTCTATAATTCAACGATGTTTTATTTGTTGTATTTGCAGGTAAGAAACAACCAAAACAAGTCGGGAAAATGCCAGAAATATGAAAAAAACAAGCTTTTTAAGTGATGAAAACATTAAAAAAATAAAATTCGGCAAAATGCACAAAATTTGAAGTCTTAAATCACGGTCTCGAATTTCAAGTCACGAATCTCGGTCTCGGGATTTTTGATGAAGTCTCGGTATCGAAGGTTACGGTCTCGACTACATCATTGGCTAGACTAGGCTATTAAAGTCATTAATGATGGCGTTTCGACAGCGTTTCCTATCCTAACTACACTGGGTGGCTGAAACATGACTTCGTGAAAACTTCGACATGAAGGTCGTCGTTGTTTGAGCTAGTTCTTTCAATCCACTGCTTGGTTGCACTAGATCTCGAGGCAGGTGTTGAGTAGCCATTCAATTTTGTCATCATCAAAAATCGTCAGGCCATGCAGTCCATGGAGAGGTCGATGGATTGGACATTGGAGGACAACATGGACGATAGTTTGTTTTTCTGTGCCACGCTCACAGGCCGCAGAGGGGGCCATACCCAGTCCCATAACCAGCTTGGGACACCAGAAGCGCCGAAGAGTTTTTTGATAGGGGCCCAAATTTTTTAAACTATGTCTAACAAACTTTTCCATGGGCGGGCGAAATGATTTCCATTGGGACAAAATCCCTTTGCGCCGCCCCTGGTAACGGGCCTGGAAATACCAAGAGCGGAAACGGCGGTTAAGCCGAACTCACGCTCTCGGGGAAGAGTCTTTCCAAGATGGTGGGTGCTGGTGTCTGAGATGAAGCAAGTAGCCTACGGAGTCCATAGCGTTGTCCGCCCACTCGGTCTTCCATGTGTGATCCGTCCAGCGCGCCGCGCTTCTGATGTTGTTATGATTTGATTAGCTGTTGTGTGGCGGGTACAAATGGGTGTCTCGATTTGAGATACCGTGCATTCCCATTCGGTGGACAGGTGAGCGCTGAATGGAGCAGATGTCCAGGGTCCACGGCACGGCGTGCTAAAGACAGTGTGGCTCCTTTGCAACGTAGCTCACCAGGTTGGATGCCTGCGAGGATGAGGAGGTGTTCCGTTGGTTTAAGATACAGGCATCCAGTCACAATTCGCAAGGCGTCGTTGATGGCAGAATCAATGAAGCCGGTGTACACGCTGCAGCACCAGACAGGGGCGTAGTATTCTGCTGTTGAATAGACCAGGGCTAAAGTGGCCGCTTGCAACTTTTTTGCTCCAGCACCCGAGCCAGTGAGCCGCCTCGAGAGTGCGACGCGTAATGTCAACTTTTTGGGAAGTGACTCGAGGTGTCGGCGATACGTGAGCGACCTTTCCAACGGTCTAGGCTATTCAGTGGCGATTCTAGAATGAAAAAACTGGGGCCACGGAAAAAAGTAGGGGGGGCCAACATTAATGCGTCTCTTGCCTTGTGATTTTGTGGTAATGAAGATTGTTGTGATTAACACTTTCACACCCAACGCAGGCATGTGAATATCGTCAGAAAGTCTTCAAATCGTTTAAAATTTTTCTGGCTAAAAGTTACCTGCTGTAGGCTATGTGTCAATCAAACCAACTTGAACGTGAAATTAAGCGCAAAACTAGGAGGAAGCAAACACGGGGCCAGCCAAAAGTCTGGGGGGCATGGGTCCTCCTTAGAACCGCCACTCCGAGGTATTTGGGCTTTGAGGATAAGCGCAGGGTTTCGTTGACCTTTAACTCACGTTTAGCTTCCATATTGTTGAGGTGGAAGACTGCTGACATCGTTTTTGTAGTACTGAGTCGTAGCTGTTGCCAAGGGTCCCACATTTTTAGCATATGTAGTCATTTTGTGCGTTGAGAAGCGGCGTCCCTAACAAAAATACTGTTGCTGGCATAAAGTCAAAAATATTTTTCCCCTCAAATTCATTGGCCCCCAAAATTTTGTGCTGGCTACGGCACTGTACTGAGCTTCAAAAGTCTAGAGGTATTCACCAACGGTTCTCATGCCCTTGCTCATCACCCCTTCCACTGTCTGCCAATCTTCATCAGCATGCACGGCTGCTTCGTCGTCAGCGTATGCATACTTTCTGGAGACGGTAATTGGCAGGTCAGAGATGCAAAGGCATTCTGATCAAAGCGGCGGAGCCAGGAAAAAAACAAGAAATGAAACAGAGATTGCAACTTTAAAATTATTGCCGTGACCTTGATAAATTAAGGCCTGCATGCTCTTCTGGTCCTGACAGCACGTTATTGATAGTGCTGCGATCGGAAAATCCTGAGCGGCAAGTGCGCAAAGCTTCACACTGTGGCAGCAAGCAACAAGAGTTCACCCAATTCGGCTCACAAGCAATTGATCGCGTCTCACTGTCGAACCCCCAGCCCAGGGATGCAGAAGCAAGCAAATATTTGGGGGTGCGAGGGATTCTTGCCCGAACTTCCTCGAAAAAAATTTGGGCCAGTTTTTTGCGGATATTTTCTCATGAAGACCATTTTTTAAACTGATCTCCAAATGGGTGTGCGCTTGCCCCCCTGCTTCCTACACCACTGCAAGCCTGTAGCCACGTGGGGGGGTTCAAGGGCAGCTCCCCCCGAACTCTTATACCGAAAAAATCTTTTAAACATATTATAAACACAAAGACTTCCTCCTAAACGTATTCTGACCCCCAAAATGTAAAACCTGGCTATGCGCCTGAGCCGCTAGCTAACGCCAAGTGCGATCCACTACAAATGACTGATGTCGTGTCCAGTGACGGAGTCGGGGGATCATTTCTGCGAGTCTCGATCTCGAAGGCTACAGGCCTCGGGCAACTTAGTCTTGTGACTTTGAATATCGCAAAGACATAGCTAGTAAAATGTCTATAATTCGAGTTTTTTGTATTTGCAGGTGAGAAACAACCAAAACAGATCAGAGAAACGCCAGAAATACGAAATACAAGTAACTTCGACGTGAAGACGTTTTTTTGCAAACTTTCGGCAAAATCAACAAATTTCGAAGTGTCGAAATCTTTGATCAAGTCTCGGTCTCGATTACATCACTGGTTGTGAATCCGAGTCTTGCCCCGTGCTCACTTTGGAATTGACTTTAAAGTAATCTTGCTTTCTTGTAACAACTCCTGACCTGTGACGTCTTGCGACTCAACATCTTGTAATTATTATAGATTTATGTTGTTTGACTTACCCCAGTGATCAGGTGTCTGGCCTAACACGTAAAAAATTGCCTGCCATGCTGCAAATGCATTGTTTACAGAAATGCAACGGGATTTCTCATCAATCATTAACTTCTCGCTTGCATAAGTTTTAACTGAGAGTTGAACTGAATCAGAAGTCAACTGGTAACCATGACAACCTTGAACATCAACTCTGCTGGTTCAGAACATCATCTTGTTTATCACAAATAACGTGCTTTCAAATATTGAACCTTCAGACGTAAGAACATTTGGACCATCTTGCTGGGTGTATAAAAAGCAGTTTGCGACGTCGTAGAGGTTGAAATCGCAAAAAAATACATATAACGAACAACTGTTAGGTGCAAAAACTTGATCTCCTGATGAAGCATGAATGGTAACCAGTGTATGAACGACTTTTGTGAAATGAAGATAATAACATCCATCCTTCGAGAACAAGGCGTAGTTGTAAAGTTTAGGATGATGAAGTTTCTATGTTAATTTGCATAAACAGTTCAACACACGCAACTCATAAACTCATAACTGGCGCTTTCACGATTGTAACATGTTTGCAGTTGGACAAGATGATTACATCACCCTCGCCAACGTGTAGCCCTCAACTGCATTAAGCAACGTATGACGTCAGCACATACATCACGATGTGAAAACGCAATTTCACGACGTGAGCATACACGCAGCAAAAACTTAGCCGCAAGACATAAGGAAGTCGGATTCATGAAACATATCACGCAATGATATGAGTCACGAAAGTTTGTGAAACGATTGCTAAACTATAAAAGAAACATGAGCTGCTTTGAAAGTCACTGAATCTTTGTGACGACATAAGTGCAAGCCCACCGCAGGCGACTCCACTCCATCGCCGCTTCACTCGGGTTCAATCAATACATAGAAGTAACAGAGGAAAAAGATACTACTGATACTACAATGCACGAAGCAGCGTGATGATAAAAACTTCTAATTTCAAAAAAGTTTGCAGCAGAAATTCACTAAACCATAGTTGCGGCAATTGCCGTTAAATCTAAAAAAACGACAATGCACTTATCGGTGACACTTTTATAGAGCAAGTTAGATTGGAAGAATGTGTACCTAGTTAGGGGAAGACCCTCGTTCAGTGTCTCAGATGAGGCAAGCTGGGCTCATCTCTGTGTAATTAACCAAGTGGGAACGCACTGGACAAGAAAGAGTTCTTAGATTGTCATAAATATACTCTTGCCACAATACAACCGATTATCTTCTTTCATACGTCATCACTGCTTATGTCACTGTTTGACATTCTTTAATGCATTGGAAAGCCAATCCAGCCCTTCGTAAAGGCCATCACCGCTCGTAGCGCATGTTGCTTGGATGTACCACGTCCTATTCCTCATTGAATGCAGGCCAAGTTTGTCAGTTATTTCTGCCGCATTCCTCGCATTTGGCAAATCCTGTCGACGAACAAGATCAGTTTTATTTAAATAACAGTTTTATTTAAAAAGCACCAGCCTTCACAAAGGTGGCATACAAGCGTTTTCAAAAATCAATTTCAAGTGATACTACGGGAAATCAATTTCAAGTGATACTACGCACCCTCAGTCCTGCAATCTTATTGAAGCAGAATCTGTTAAACAGTTTAGAAAATAGTTAAGGATTTACGCGAAGATCGCAGGCCCGACTTTATTAACATGAATCGACTTCCACAGAACAGCTTCTCCACTGCAACTCTGCCAATGTCCATTGAAGCGAAACACTCCTCCAACAAAACAAGCTGCGCAAAACCAGGACTCGCTGCAAACTCAGTGAACTTTCAACTCGTCGCTGATTCGACAATGGTCACGTGACAGGGCAGAAATCCTTTCTTTTGTTTGAAGAGCTCAAATTGTACCAGTCCCGAAATGCTCCTCTCGTTCCATACCCAGTCATTATAGACCAATATGTATTTTACCAAAAGCTTTCCAAAGTTTTTGAAAAAATTGTTTATGCATGAGTAAGCAATTTTCTTAACAAAAATTTACTTGTTAGAAACTTCCAATACGGATCCAGAAACAGTTCATCACCTAAATTAGCTGTTTTTGCCATTTGTGAAAGTTGTATGCAAGACATCGTATCAAGTAAAACCGTCACTGCTTGCTGGGTATTGACTCTTATGTGTGATATGTATACAGCATGTGATTTGTAAGATGTTTTTGAGCGATTGGCCTCAAAGTGAGTACACTGCTTGTTTCTTTTTTTTGTTTTCATTTTCGTTTTGAATTCATGTTTTGTGCTTCACTTGTACCATTGAAATTTGACATTCATCAAATACAGGCTGGGCTTGATTAAGTGACTGCTTTGGTTGTCTTTCGCCCAACCTGTGCTCTTTGTTTAAAATTTGTCGAGTGAAACGTGTTTTACTGTTGTGTACTCGCAGCGCAAACATGATGTGATTTGCTTACGTCACAAATGATGACAGTTAAAAGCCTTGCTGATGTCATCAAGCAGTGTCGAGCATTTAGACTCATTCTATTAAACCTCATTGTGACGTCACAAAATTAAATTTCTCACTAAACGCACGCTCCCAACAGGTGGGAGGGTTGACCGGTCACTTGTGACGTCACAAATGTAAGAAGCAATTACGATTAATGGTGATGTGGAAAAAAGTGCAAAGTTGGTCAAAACAACTACAAACAGGATTTATGAGAATCAACAACAATCAATCAATCCTCCCAAACTGAATACTTTAAAAAACAATCAACACATGGATTGCCCAAACCCAGAACTTCCTTCAAACCACCTGCATCCCATTAATCGGGAAAAGCCGTATGTTCTACACTGGTACTGTCTTTGCAGGTTTTGACATCACATGCTTCCGCACTCTACGCACCGCTGCATATTTAGGATTAATTGTCGAGTCATTCCATCCTTGTCGTTTCATGTTTATGAAGCGGCTCTTTGACCCAAACTAACACACAAATGATTTACAGTTTCTCATCCAAACATGTTACCCCTCTATTGAAGGAAAATAAAGATCATAATTTCCAAACATGAGAACAATGCAATCACACACAGGCAGTGATCAGGAATGCAACGGCATTGAGAGACTGATATGCGGATCCTCACAAGTCACAACACAGAAACAACAATGAAAGAAAAAAGAAAAGCTATAGTGTAGCTTCTTGAATTTATCAGATTAGATTTTGTGATAAAAAACCTCATTTTTTCAATACACTTTTAAAAACAGCTTATGACAAACCTGCTTGTTGGCAAAAACCAACAAAACAGCATCTCGAAGTTCATCTTCTTGCAACATCCGATTTAGCTCCTCACGAGCTTCACCAAGTCTTTCCTGGTCATTGCTGTCAACAACAAAAATCAAGCCTTGTGTGTTCTGGAAGTAATGTCTCCACAAAGGCCTGATTTTGTCCTGGCCACCCACATCCCATACTGTGAAGCTGATGTTTTTGTATTCCACTGTTTCAACATTAAAACCTGTTAAAAACAATGTTGATAGTCAATTGATTGCCTATCGACCATAAAACGTCTATATCCTGGCTTTCTAATCCAAAGCAGAACCTGTGTTAGCAGAGATGTTGTTAAACCTTCAACACAGAAAAAGACATATGAGAAACAAACTGAAGTACTTGAAGAAAATTTGGTCTTGGAGCGAATGCTGTTCAGCCACCAGCGGCAGGTGCTGTTTCATTCCTGTGAAGCTCAAATCGAAACGTTCTGCCTTGAAACAGACGAGAATTAGCCGAAGCCTTCAGCTTCTATTTGACGGGGGCTCGAGTTGACAGTCAAATAAATCTTGTTTCACGAAAATCGAACCAATTAAATAGAAGCAGCCAGATTTGACGAATAAAATAAATAGTTTGTTCTATATTTGAAGGTGATTTTGCGCTGATTGAACAAATGACGTATAAACCATTTGTTCACATCGTATGATTATAGTGTAAGCCACTCACACATGAACCATAGTGCTAATGCTTATAATGCATCGCATTTCAGCTTTCTTTTCATGGGCTTGAAACATTTCCTAACACTGAAAAATATGGACAACTTAATGCAGTGAAGTAGGTAAACATGAAAAAACTGTTTCTTGTTCCAATTCATGTTTCCCAGCAATTCTTAACAGAAGATTAATAACGTGTGGAGCCAACATGTACTGAATACTTTCGAGGCACAGCGGTAGATATTATTTCATCAAGATACCTGCAGACTATAGTTTTAAGATAATTATAAAATGGTGCGTGAGCTGCTCTGAAACAATGATCCTATTCTTTATATCACAAACATAATGCTGTCGTTATGTGAATAAATAAACAGGGTTCCCACACAATTTCATAAATTATTTTCCATACTTTTTCAATACTGAATTTAAGAACTTTAGTACCATCAGCTATCTTTATTTTCGAAAATTTGATTCATGGAACACAACGCGAAGGACATCTGCTTAATTGTTATCAGCAGTAAAGAACATAATTTGAAACAAAATGGCTGAATTTGGAATTTCCATACTTTTTCAATACTGTACTTTATGTATATTTTTGGCAAAATTCAATACTTTTTCAAGGTCTTGAAAACCAATTTCACAATTCATACTTTTTCAATACTTTCAATACCGCGTGAGAACCCTGTTGTGAGCATGGTAGAAACACAAAGAATAACGAAATTGTTATTCTCTTATTACAGTGCGAGCAGGGGTGAAGTACTAAAAAAGATGTGAGAACGCCTTTCCCACCTCACTACACGTTCGCTTAGGTTAGAGCCGAACTCTTCCACCAAATACTGCTCAGATGCCCTCACACGCAAAATACTCCCTTAGCTCTTGCAAATCCGCTACACGTAGAAATCGAAATGAAAAATCTAAATCCTCAAATAACGTTGCTAGTGCAAAAAGGTGGGAACACCAAAAAAGGGAATGTGGGAACGCCGCTCCAACCCACCCCACCCATGAGTGCTGCAGCTATACTTGCTTGATGATCTCAGCAAATCACTCAGACGCAGGCGGTGAAAACGACTTGCAGCGAAACCTTGACCTGGATAGTTGCACTAAAATGTGGCTGAAGTTATCGTACCTATGGTTGGGATGGTCGTAACGATTTCTCCAAGCTTCAATTTGTACAAAATGGTTGTTTTCCCAGCTGCATCTAATCCAACCATCAATATTCTCATTTCTTTTTTGCCAAACAAGCTTTTAAACAAACTTTGAAAAGCACCCATTTTTAAAAGTAACCGCCTACCATCAAAACTTAAACCTGAAATAAATAAGCAATTGCCTAAGAATGAAACACACAACTTGTATAACTACAACACAGCACCAGAGATGAACTAACAATCACGTCGCACCTTACTTGTGAGAATACAGAGGCAAGAAACACAGTGACTTCAAGTATTCTGAAGCAGCTGTGAGTTGCTGCACCGCGCATTGAGTTCAATGAGTTTTCACGTGAAGATTTATGACAATGATTGACGGGTCGAGTCGCACAACGAAAATATCGTTTTATTGTAGAATATGATCTTTGTTATCTCACAGGCGGAATATGTGACAGATGTTACGTGTATGCGTCGTCAAGTAAGTATTATTGTGACGTTTTGCAAGGTAACTGTGGTAAAGATTTCAATGTCAACAATATCTGAACAGGTGCAGTAGCTTCTGGAGTAGGATGTTAATTCACCGATGAAACACGTCATACATACAAAGTTTCGTAACAAAGACAACAAACGTCGAAATTATGCTGTGCGGTATACTTTTGATCAAAGCAGGTATGAAACGTTTCATGCTTAGCCGTCACAAAAAAACATTTATATATATATCAGACATTAATAAATTGTCCAGAAACAAGTAAACCTCCAGACATCTCTGCTAAACAACCGATCACAAGACGCATAAGATTTTTAACACGATGCATCTTTATTTGGGCAGCCGGAGTATGATGTCATGGGAACAAAGAGGACACGTATAGCAGCAAAAAAACTTTACTCAAGCTTCCCATCTCGAGACCCTACCAAATACAACATTCAGGACAAAGGTCAGCGAAACTATAAAAATATTGTAACACTTTGATGCCAAATGTCTGTTGCCACAGCAACCATGTATCTTGTCTGATCTTAACTTCAGGCAATGTAGACTGTATATCAGTTGTTCAAATTCTTCAGTGTATTTGAAAGCCAGTCCAATCCTTCGTAGAGGCCATCACCACTTGTAGCACAGGTTGACTGGATGTACCATTTACGTGTACGGAGCGATTGCAAACCCAATTTATCAGTCACTTCTGCAGTGCTCAGTGCATTCGGAAGATCCTAGGAACAAAATGTATTGTTGATGTTCTTGGTGTTTGTTGCATAAAAGTTCTTTTGACATCAACATGGAGTCTTGAAACAAATATTTAAACCATGAACTAAAAAATAATTATTTTCCAACGTTTTCACTGGAGGAAAATGCAGATAAGCTGCAGTAAGATCTCAATGGGAAGTAATTTCAATGTATACAGGTGTAGTGTGTTGTGAAAAAAACAGTACACCAGCCATTCATCAATCAGCTAATTTTTGACAGGATCTCAATTTCCCATCAACAAAATCTAATTAACAAATGCGCAAAAACACCATAACATTATTTGGATGATGAGAAGCTCCGAAATGTCAATGCAGTCTTTTTCAACTGTATTCAATACACACACATCATCACAGCTGTTTTTTTTCGGTCATTTTTTGATCATAGACCAAAAGGTTTTTGAAATGATTGAAACAAATTAGGTCATACGGTCAGAATGTCTGAAAATATGTGCTATTGAATACTATACGGCGAGTTTTGATACAACATGAGACAAATGACCGAAATGCCTCAGTGAAAAAAAACTAGCATCCTAGAAGATGCTGTGTTGATTTGCATTCCATGGCCATAATGGTATTGAACCAACCAAAAACAAGAGGACAACCAGTAAATGTTTTTAAACCAAGACTTACAGGGAATAGCATTGATTTGTCCAAGCTACCCTTGTGATAATGTCATATATTTTCTAACAATTTCTGCATTTGCCTAAGTTGAGCTACCAGATCGTTTGGTGGTGTACAAGGGAGGCATCCAGTCGCAGTCCACTGTGCATCATTGATGGATGAATCAATGAGCCAGGTGTGCAGTCCTAATTTCTTAAGTGCACTGGGGCTAATGCAGCTCATTGCTGCCCCCGTCAAAGTTCTTGCAAGTTGCCGCAGGACTGTGACACAGTCTGATATGGTTTGTTTGGGAAGTGACTCGAGGTGTCAGTGATACATGAATTCTCTGTCCAAAATTACGCCAAGGTATTTGGGTTTGGAGCAAAATGACAAAGGTTTACCATCAAGTCCACACCTGGATTCCTTATGGTAGAGGTGTCAAGTGTCAGACTGTTGTGACTGTTTTGTTTGTGCTGAGCTTCAATAACCAGGTTGTGAAGTTTGCCATTACAGTTCCTGTGTTTCTTGTGAGAAATAATGGGTCGTAGTGTCTGATTTTATGATTGTGGCACATTTGCTGTAAATTGATTTGCATTCAAAATTTAGACATGTTTAAACTTCATAAGTTTTACATATTATGCCTGCCTTAACATAATCTTTGCTATCGACATACCCAATTTGTAGGTCCTTTCTTCTGATAAAACTACAGTAAACCTCAGTTAACCCAGATTTGATTTGACTGATGATTTAATCTGGTTTAGGTGAAGATCCAGATTAAAAAGATGGTTGTTTCTAGCCTGACATCATCCAAGTACTGAGATATCAGTAAAAATCGCTTAAATTGAACACAATTATGACCCAACAGCAGACTTTTGCATGAAAGCAAAACGAATTTTTCGATTTATTTAGAATGGTGCATCAGACTAGTAACCATCATATCCAGGCAGTTACGAAAATCTCAAGTTAAGTTCATAATTTTAGATTACTTGGGTGTGAAGAAATCTGGGATATTGGACTGACGCAGAGATTTATGGGGCTGGTCCATAAGCAGTCACTCTATTTGGAAGATAATGCCCTCCAGACATCTTACCGAGTGCAATGCACTCAGGGATAATGCTCTGTTGACACACACTCAATAAGCCGTGGTGTGGCGGCATGCCTTGAGCATCATGTTCAACGCGATGTGCTATGCCTGTGTGTGACGTAATAATCATCTCTAAGATAAGCCGAATGTTGTGCGCACTTACGGCCATTGTTATCATAATTCTAAATGTTCGTTGGTGATCGTGAGCATCCTACTGTTGCGTCTGAAACCCGCCGAATCCTTTCCTAGTGACCGGTCACTGGTGAGTGCTTTTTCAGTGCAGTGCTGGTCAGCAAAAAATCCTAACAAACTGAAGAATTTTATAAAGGAAAACGTTAGAAATCATTGGTACTATCAATTTCATCCAGTTTTGACAAAGATCCCAATTGACCAAGGTTTACTGTGAACAAATCCTACCCTCTTGAACAACTTTTGAATCGAAATACAACCAACGTAAAGAACACAAACAGTAATTGTGTAAGTTTTGCACTTCATGAAGAAAACATACAAATTAACTTTTGAACCACAAAGGTTCTAAGCTGATAATAAATTATTATCCTTGTTGACATCATCCAGTTATGAACCATATTTCTCCCAGCATTTGCACAAAAGAAAGGCAATTTTTGTGTAAATGAAACATGATTAACAAGGTTTTTGTGGAAATAAGCTGACAATTTGCAATTAACACTTTTGAACCCGGGTTAATTCAAGCGGTTCATGCAAAAACAGCTGGATCGCACATGGCTTTGTGTGGAAATTTCTCTGGTCCGGTAAGCACTACAGACCCGGTCAAAAGCTCAAAAGACTCGGCAAGTCTTGTAGTTTGCACTCGAAAGAAAATTTTTTGGTTGGGGGGTGTGGGTTTTTTGCAAGTGACGTCATAAGTGGAGGGTTTTTGGATCACCTTGGCCAACTTCACCTGGTCCTGGGCCCATACCGCTAGATCTGGGGTGGCCAACCTATGGCACATGTGCCAAACCAATTTTGGCACATTGGATGATTTGAAATGGCGCATTGTGTGCCCGTAATCCTAATAAAGTAAGATAGTAAGTCTTCCCAATGTTTTTATCCATTTTTTTCGTACAAATCTTTTGTGAGATGCGTGTTATCATCTTGAAACAAACATTCAAGGTGAAATTAAAACTCTTCATTTCACAGTCAGAAAATGATTACATCAGCTAGTCTCCGTATTTATAGGAGCAGATTGAATGTGCTGCTGATATTGTTGATATGAGAAAATGCACTATGAAGATCAAGTTATTGCGAGACTCACTTGAAAATCACTTTTGTGACTTTGCTAAAGAAGTAGACCGCATTTTCGCATTTATAAACCCATTCTCACTTAGTGAACAGAAGATAATGAAAATGCCAAGTAACATACAAATGGAACTTCGTGATTTCAAAACACTCTTAATATTGAAAACGAAATTTGATGCGCTTTCTTCAGTCCTGGTACTTACAACGTGATTGATTTCTGGCGATCCTTACCTGTGAAAATGCAAATAAGCATTTTCGTCCATTAACTTGATTAAAAGCAAGACGAGGTCGCGCCTGATTGCTACAAAATTAAAGAATTTTCTGCTACTCTCAGTAACAAATTTAACTCCAAACATTGAAAAATTGGCGAAATGTTTGAAGTCTCATAAAAAGTAAGTAAATTTGAGGTTTACTTGAAGCTTTACCAGATATATATTCCATTTGTATTTGATTATATTACCTGGTAAATCACTAACGACAGTAACATTGTTACAAGAAATGCCTGACGGTATGGCGTATCTCCATTCACGCTTGGAAAAATTAGCACGTGCTGTGCAAAAGGTTGGTCACCCCTGCGTTAGTTGGTAGTGTTTTACTGAAGTCTTTACTGGAAACCAGGCTACAATCTGAGTCTTTTGATACTTTGGATGACTTTCTGGGGTTTTGGGTTCAAAAGTTACAATCTAAAGCAATGGTTCTTAACCGGGGGTACGAAGAGCCAAAGCAGGGGGTACGAAGCACCAAAGTCTTCAGGGATACACGCTCTGGAAATTTAAACCAGATTTTATTGAACATTCATCGTGATTTTCTGTAGTGTGACGTACCATCATCCATTCACTAGGGCTGGTTCGTTATATGCTTTGAATATTATATTTAGCTTGCTTGCACAGTAAAAGTGCTGTTGCCTAACTTATTTCATTACCAGTGGTTGAGTGAAGAAGTCATTGCTAAATGTTAGTTGACCATTTATTTCAAGGATGTGTAATGGCAACGCGAGTACCACTACATGAAATCGGCAAAGTCCAAGGGGACAGCACCAACAGAAATCATCTAGCAAAAAAGTCGAAGTTCATAAGCCCAATTAGGCCAGAAGCTAGGAAGGCGTCTCTTTAGTGTAATGGCCTCGCGCGCAGACGTCATAATTATTTCATAGATTACCAATTGATCAAGATAACAGTTCAAGTCCCCACGTGAATGCGAGTCGATCATAAAAGTTGGGTCGTTCCGCATCAGATGCTTAAGTATAGTTGTTGTATTTTGGGAGTCAATTGTGATTATCAGCAATGGCCTAAATGGAGGTTTGAGCCATGGGGAGAAAACTTACCAGTAGCTGAAAGGGGCCCACTAGCCAATACTAAGAAAAAAAACCTGAGAAATGATGTTGAATCCGGATGTGGATGGGTATACTAAAACCCTAAATCCCCGG
>Ga0210059_1004334_pt1 | contig 22870 bp, 13 predicted proteins | sample Ectturendosymbi2_FD_188042 | JGI IMG/M metagenome (GOLD analysis project Ga0210059, IMG submission 188042) | Ecteinascidia turbinata endosymbiont from Florida, USA - Sample 2 (SPAdes) (version 2) | ecosystem: Host-associated > Tunicates > Ascidians > Unclassified | place: Key West, Florida...
GGATTTATTATTTTTATAGCTTTATTTTGGAGCTTAATGAGAGGCTGAATGGTTGCATTTGAAGCACGTCCCCAATTGAGGATTGAGTAATTAAGGTAGGGATGGATTAATGAGTTATAGACAACTTCCAGTACAGGTGGTGTTGTATAATGTTTAAGTTTGGATAGAATTCCACAAGCTCTTGATAGTTGAGTTTTTACCTTTTGTACATGAGGTTTCCAGCTTAACTTATTGTCAAGAAGGACACCTAGGTATTTTAGGTCATCTTCAGGGGAAATTTTGTGGTTATTTATGATGACTTAAATGAAGCAGGATTGTGTTTTCGAGAAGTTAAACATGAATCGTTGCGAATTATGACTCTGGTCACTAGGGCAACCAAAAGTCAATAAAGTCAATTTTTTCTGCCTGTTTCAAAGTTTATGAAACGTGCACAAACGAAGTTTTACGCTGATACCATGAGCCATTCCAAAGTTATTAGGTCAAAAAAAGTCAAAATTTATCATTAGGTTAAAATTTATGGTTAGGTCAAAATTTTCTTGCAGCACAGTGTTTCTTCTTTGTCGATACTTTATGAAAGCTACAAAATCAGATTTTGATATGTTTTTGCAAGTTTAGTTGCTATTCTGACATAATAATGGCTTTGTGGTGACCTGTGATGTAATAATATTGTTTTACCTACTGCTGGATTGAATATTAAAGTAGGCTGGGCGTGGTTAGGCAAGAAACTTGGTCTCACATTACTTGGCAGTGGTGTCACCACTTTTCAGTGGTGTCACTACTAGTGTTTTTCCACTAGACCTAGTGTTTTTTTCATTTCATCTGGTGTTCTAGTATTTTTTATGGCTATCTAGTGTTTTTTTTATGAGTGAATTGAATGTAATTAATTGCACAATTTTGTGTAATTGTAGCTGTAATTGAGACTTTGATTTAGTGTAATTGTAATTTGCTAAAAAATCTACCTAATTACATCTTAAATTACGCAAGGCAATATAATATGTTTGGAGTTAAACCGCTGCGATGTCACTGTTGTGGTCATCTGTTAGAAGTTTCACTGAACTGTATAAACAAAAAAGCGTTGCTTCTATCTCCCGTTTTCTTTGTCTCTGGTTTACAATGAGTTGCACAGTGTCTGTGTTGGCATTGCAACGCCATTTCTGGGCATTTTCACTGTATGTAAGTTTGGTTTTGTAATCGGTGCCCTGTAAAAGGCGGAGCTCCATAAATAGCGGAGCTTGGTTGCGGAGGTTTGATGACGTAACCGGAGTGGAAAAAAGTTGCGTTGCAAAAGCAAAAAATGGAAAAAAGTGAAGGAAAAATGTATCATTGCGACTTAAAATGCGTTTCCCCCAAACATGGAATGCATGGAAGTTTGCGATGTTTAAAAATTTTATACATTCACAACCGTTGAAACCTATTTTTTTGTCCCCGAACCGTTGTGAAAATCAGATAACCAAAAATTATCAAACTTCAAAATAGACTTTTTTTACCGTAGTGTAATATCACCTTTTGTAGTACAATTATTTTTACTACCGTTTAGTTCTCATTGCTCAACGCAAAAAATTGGTTTTAGCGACTCCGGTTACATCATCAAACCTCTACAACCAAGCTCCGCCTTTTTCAGGGCACCTTTGTAATCTAGTGTTTTTTTGGTTAATCTGGTGTTTTTCATCATGAAATCTAGTACTTTTCCGTAACAATAGAGTGGCAACACTGGTACTTGGTTTGGTAAATTCTCATAGTGTTTTAACTTTATGACACTCTCATGGTTTGACACTACTGTAGTTATTGAGGTACTTATCAACATTTCATGTCTAAGGTTAAACAACCAAATTATTTAAAAGTTCCAAGTACATTGCATGAATATGCTTCTGAGTTTACCTCAACAGTCACCAAGGGTGATTTATCTGGCAAATTCTATGACTGCTTAGTGAGAATTTACAAAAAACTATGGTGGAATCATATCGCCCCAGTGCGAAGCATCAAGGAGGTTCGTTTCATGAAGCTGAAACTACCAGGCTTTTCTAAAGGATGCTACGTTTATGTTCCAGATTTTGCCGACAAGCTACTTTTGTTTATTTCAACAGAACAAACATAACCTAACAGTTTGATTTTTAACACTGTATATGAATATGCTTTGTATTCCGCATTTCAAACGCAGAAAATTGATAGGTCAAAATAAAGTCAAAATTTGTAAATCATAAAGCCGAAATTTTAAGTTTTTAGGTCAAAAAATTGATTTGATGACAATGAGAAATGGCAATGCCAATGAGAAATGGCAATGCCAATGAGAAATGGCACCCTGCATGAGAAATGGCACCCTGCAAATGCCAATGAGAAATGGCACCAACAATGCCAATGAGAAATGGCACCCTGCATAAAATAACAATGCCATTGTCACAGTTTTTTGTGACATTGCCCTACTGATCACCAATCAATTTCCGCTAACCATAATACTATGTTATTGTCCTTCAGTTGTCAAAAATTGAGAAGTACAGTATGGAAAAAATATGAATGGCGAAACCATAAAGTATCGAAAATCAATATCCCAATAACAATGCCAATGAGAAATGGCACCCTGCATAAAATAACAATGCCATTGTCACAAAAGGCTGTGACAATGGCATTGTTATTTTATGCAGGTAACCATGCCATTGTCACAGTTTTTTGCCAAAAATTGGCCTTAGACTGGACAAACAATTGACCTGTTCTTTGTCAAACATCTGGCAACCCTGCGTGTGGGCAGCAGTACCACGAGGACTCGAATACTTCACGGTTTTAAGCAATCACAGGTTGTCCTGCTGGCTCCACACCGAGACGGAATCAAATAAGGTCGAAGATGTAGTCACGCCACGTGGTCCTTGGACGACCTCTGGGCTGCTTTCCGGTGAGTAGAGCCTGGGCCGCTTTCCCGTGGTTGTGATTTACCAAGCCGTGTTTCAATCAATGCCGGCGCTACAATTAAGCGAACTATACTGTTGCCTTGGGCGCTGGGCCTAAGGGGGAGTTAAAAAAGGACTAGCAAATACAACTGTGTGGTTCAGGAAGTGACGAGCGTACACCAAGTAAAAGTGAATGAACATGATGAAAGTGCATGGAACACACGTTTACGTAGTTTATGAGAAGATAGATATGCCATACTGTTTCAGGTTTGCTGCATAAAATTTAATAATTTTATTATTAATTCAATTTCATATATACTAGGTAACTGGTAAGCTATGTCGCAATTTGGTATAAATTTTATTCATCTAATAAACTTTTCTAATGTAAAACAAAGCTTATTTATTTCCGTAATTTACAACGTGATGATGTGTAGAGTAAGGATGTTTGTGTAGGAGGAGTGGACGCTTGAATGGATCTTGCCCAGGGTGTTTACAAGTCTATCAATGGCGTGCTGTAAGGACCAGCAAGACATATATTGCAGGCCATACTTTATCAAGTTCACTGCAAAATGTTAAGGTTACCATCCCTGTTCTTTTCATTTCTTGACTTTTTCTGGCTGCACCGCTTTCACCGGAGTAGGTTTATGTCCAAGCCTTCACTGAATCATGTTTCAGCCATCCAATGTAGTCAAGGTAGGAAACGCTGTCGAGACGCCAGCATTGTTCGCGTTAATAGCCTAGTTAACCTGTAAAATTGCAATTATAGGACGCACCACCTTAATTTATTTTTAAACAAGCAGATTCCAGCTGGTACGCACCACATGGTGGCGTTCGCGAACGCCAGAGTTTTGTTGTGCATGTGGAACTTCGACGATTGTTGCAACACCGCATGGAACAATGGGCCTGTTACAAACCTTGAAAGCCTGCTAGATTTTTTTGTTTTCATTAAAACTGCAACGTTTGTTGCTTTTGCAGATGATATTTTCATGAACTTGATGTTTCATCTCATAATATAGCTTGATAATCCTGCGCAATATGTACAACGGAAAAGGGTCTTTTCGGGGGAGGGGTGCAGGAAATCGGCAATTTGAAAATGGATCTTGCCTAGGGCGCTGGGATTGCTTGCTCCGGCCCCTACCCGATGGCCACAGGGCCAAAATGTAGTTGCCTTACTTGATAAGCTATTCGCCTCATTTTTACCTTACTTCCGGATAGATTTCGCAGTATCGCACTGAGGCGATAATTTTGTCTTCAAACCAGTGGTGTAGGAGGCGGGGGTGCAAGCGCACCCTCAAATGTTTTGATTTGTCGAAAATCCGGGCAAAATCTAGGAAAAATTTGCCTGCTCCTGCACCTTTGCTTCAAGCCATTCGCTTACAAGAAGGTAATGAATAAAAAATCACAGACATGATAACTCTACACCAGCAGGCATCTCCAAAATGTTTTCACAAAGGCCCAGGTATGTGTGAGAACTGACGATCACGAGCCGATCACCCCGTTTGTTCAATATAATACAGTCACCAGGCCCGTCGCCAGGATGTAGCAGCAGGGGGGCCAAAAACCAGGAGGGGCCAAAAACCAGAAGGGGGGGCCACATTTTAAAAATACAGTATTGGATGTATGCAGCAACCGGTGAGCCAAACATGAAATAGGGGGGCACCGATTTCAAATGGGGGGGCCGGACACCACTGGCCCCCCACTGGCGACGGCCCTGACAGTCACTAAAGCCGAATGGGTTAAGAAGCATTGTCCGAGGTTCGGAGCAATTGTTTTCAATGCGACCCAGTGTGGCTTTTGGAATGTGCGGTTTTCTACAAACCGAATAAGCGGTAGTTGACTGCATCATTGTAGTTTAGCTCATTTGTGACGTAGCTGGCTCATTTGTGACGTAGCTGGCTCATTTGTGACGGAGCTGGTACAGCTGGTTGGAAAAAGTAACCTCGAGGGCCGTAATTTGCTGACCCCTGTTCTAAAGCAGGTTTGGAAACGATTTACTATGACGAGCCACATGAACTGTGGAATGTCATGGGCGAGCCCGAAAATTTTATGAATTTACCTTCTGGTGAAAAATACAACTGAGTGCACATAATGTTTTTTTACTTTAAGGAGAATAAGGAGAGAAAACTAAGAGAAGGAGCGAGAGAGACTTCTTTTGATTGACTGTCTAAGTATCAGCTTGCTTTGGAGTTTCGTTTCCACGCAATGCTGTGTTCCAATAAGGGTAACGAAAATTCTGACGCGGACCACATGAAATGGTCACGCAGGCCACATGTGGCTCCTGAGCCGCAAGTTTCCTGTCCCTGGTCTGAAGCGATGATCAGAACCAGTTAGGAATAAAAACTTAGCGATCGCCCGCGGAAGACTCGATTTGTGTGCATTGTTCGTTATGATAACAACTACTAGTCCTACAAATTTCTACAAAATCAAAGAACTGCGCACGAAAGCCAAAAGAGCCACGGTTCAATGGCTTGAGCAATGCGGTGCAATTCATACGCTCTAAAATAAGGATTTTGCATATCGATTGGGAGCAAATGAGCTGAGTAAACGTACAAACATCCGTTTCAAGACGAAACGTACGGTCCGGACATGCATGGTCACGATTGATTTTACTCATGCTCGTTTATATTCCCACGTGAATTACAACTAAGATGCATGACACAAAAATCAGAAATGAAAGCTTACGCAAGCTATATGACCAGGGCGTATCTACAGGAGGCGATCGCCCTCATCTAAAACTCGCACCCATTGCGATCCAGCAACATTAACAGACTTGGACTGATTGCAGCATGACCTCAATATGTTCCGACACTTCAAAGCTGAAGTATTATGTGTCCAGGATTGGTCCAAGCAGGTGCGAGGCCTATTGCAAGGATTTGGGATGGGGTCCCCCTGTTGTTAAATGTCATACCCAAAGTCCATACAATTATACAACTTTATAGCTATGCACGGACCAGGATATCAATGTAGGCTACATGATGCATCATGCATTAGAATTGTAAACAAAAAATTCCTAAACTACGGCATCGCGGGTGTAGACTATATTTATAACACACAATGAGGGGTGGCCAATTCAGAAGCGCGATTCGGATCCGAAAGTACCGGAACCTGAAATGTGTATTCAAAGCGGATAATAGGATTGGAGCTGTGTCTTTCATCAGGGCATTTGGAATGAATCTGTGCGTCATATGCTTGTGATACGTTCAAATAATTGTCACGCTTGTTTTAGGCATGGCTGATAGCATAAGATGCGAGGGAGTGACGAAAAAAGAATAGAGGCGAGCGTAATGCGGCCTTAGGTTATGAGCAGTCGAAGGAAACAGAAATTGCAAGCTATCTGAAATAGGCCAATAATGCTGACACGTTATAGGCTGGTGGCGCAACAATGCTGAACGTTTGCTTCTCCTAAAACAAATGGCTCAAAAATATCTCTGCATACTTGCTACGCCAGCATCTTCGGACAGATCTTTCTCCAATGCGGGGCTGACTGCTTCAATTTGTAATTTCGTTTAACAGGTTGGATATCGATTAGAGATAGCTTTAATATATTGCCCTGCAATAAACTTGCTTTTTCATTCTGCTTTTCTTGTTGATGAGAATAGTAAATTGCTTTCATACCGGTTTTGCTGCATTGATAGAATCGAAAATATTCAGAATAGGATTCGACATTTGATTTTGATATGCCGGAATATTCTGAAAATTAAATTCTTTTAAATTTCTCATCACTAAATACAACATATTATGCATGATCGATACAACCGATGAATTCAGTGACTTCAGTCTATACTGTAATGATATAGAGAAGATGAGCATGTAGTAGATCATTCATTGCTTTTCCGCCTTGCTGATATCGCAACTGCAGTTCATATTTACGTGTGGTTATGTTACTAAACCTCAGAGCATTGGTTTTCAAATCTTTTTCGATCGTGGATAAGCAAAACATAAAAAAGATTTTGCAGAAAAGTTAAAAAATCCGGCAAAAGATGAAAAGTCTTCGCGGACCTTCAAACAATGCCGAACAATTTCACGGACCGAGAAGGCGGAAGCGAAGGTTCACAATTTACAAAATTTTGCGATAACTACCATGAAATTTCAGCTACGACGCGAACGAGTACCAATCGAGTAAAATCTGATGAATGTATTGACTCAAACTGTTTCGCTGTACAGAAGTTAAATTCACCTCACATTCAGCTTCACCGCATTACGATTGTTTTATCTAATACTCATCTTAAAGTGCCTTCGTACAACGCGATGGGAAATTATTTGATTTATACGAATTGCTCAGCGTTTTCAAGGTCGTTTGTGCTGCTAAAGCAAGCCTTAAGTTTAAGCGAAGCATTGTATACGGATAGGGCGTTCCTGCATCTGTAGACTTGTTGATGGCAGGCCTGTGGCCACGGGAGGGCATTCGGGGGCAATTCCCCCCAAATTTTTTTGTTCCCCCTAAGAAAATTTTGTTGCTCCCAGAAAATTTTGTTTTACAAATATAATGAAAACAAAAATCGAGCGCCCTTAAAAATGTATTTTGCCCTTCCAAATCTTAAAACCTGGCTACGGACTTGGTTGATGGAGGGTAGAAGTGCATGGGAAAAACATTTTCGCATCGTTACCTCAACTGGTTACTGGCAGCCTAAAATGTCATTCCACTTAAATTAGCAGAAAAGAGTTAATCAGGAAACTAGAGCAAAGCTTGAAAAAAACTTCTACAATTGCCACAGCCACGAACTGCTTGTGACTCAAAAGTCTTGCCAATGTGAAGAATTGTTGTTCGTCCTGCCCCACTGCAAAACCGTTTTCTGAGAAAATCAAAACATTTTTTTCATGAAATAAGAGATGGCCCAGTTAGCTTCGGCTGTCCAAATTTCATCTAAAGTGTTTTTGGCGTTCGTCTTCGGCGAAATGAAGAAACAAAGCAGTGCTGCCATACAACAATATATGTTTTTGTTTCGTCAGCCAAACCTTTATAACAGTGGTTCACAACTTTTCGGTGTCATTGACCCTTATGACGATTTGGCTGAAAGCTGTGGACTCCCTTCATAAAACCTGTTTAATACCCCTTTAATAAAACCAGGCGACGCTCCTGAGTCCTGGCGCCGATATTTTCGTAGACGCTGTAACAAATACAGCTACGTACACACAAGTGGTCTCTGCTGAAAAAGGTCGTCATCCGCTTCGCGTGCTAAAATCATGAGCGTTTCATTGAACTTATCTCGTAACAAATTGATGTCACATAACCATCAAATTGTCTCACGAATGGAACTGTGTGTAGCAAGCGCTGCTAAGCACGGGATAATCGCATATAAATGGCATTAGGTGGACAAATGTGAAACGTTTGTTCGCCAGGCAATGAAATAAATCAGCAACAGTCATGCCAGATGTTGAAATAATGTGTCACCAGATTTTGAAAATCCGGTGAAATTTGAAATTACTTGATGACTAAAGAAGAGCTTGAAACCAAACAAAACTCTGGTAAAGTTTTATGGTATTTTCCAGTGTATGAAAAAGAAATTTAAGACGACATCCAGCTAACTTCTTTTTAACAATCAATTTGGCAGCACTGTCTCCACAGCTCGCCTTCTCAGCCTGTCATTCCAGATTGGTTAGCCCTACCAGCCTGCAGGGGAAGGTCACAACACGAAATTGTAGTCAGTGAGGTGACCGTAGAGTTTGACTAAAATTTCGTGAGGTGACCATAGAGTCACACTGGCCAAGATTTCGTGAGTTGACCATAGAGTTAGGGTTGACAGGTTGAGATTAAAGCTAGGTGTAGTGATAGGGGTTAAAAATAACGTTTAAGTAAGGTTAGATGTAAAATGTGTTTTTTTCTAATCAACCCACCTGCTGCTCATCAGTGTTGCGATTGGAGGGCCTGACAGGCAAGCACATAAATCTTCACACTGTGGCAGCAAGCAACAATAGAGACCGCACGCCATGCTCACTATTATTGCCTGTACCGCGCCATGTACATATAAGTGCTATTCTTAGCGCACATTCTGTTCGTGGTGCATCGCGTATGTGACGCCGCACCGACAGAGAGGTCTCAACATCAGTGTACCTGATGAGCAGCAGGATGAGTTGATAAATCTTCAAAATGATTCCACAGTAAATGACCTTTTAGATGACAAGAGAGGAGTATTTCTGGATTTATATGATCGACTTATATATCCCAATGCTACTAAAGTTGCAATCCCGCTCGCTTTTGCCCTTTGTTTCCACATATTTATGCGATTACGGCTGCTCAGAAACGCTTCTCATCAAAACTACACACAGAAACCTCTTTCAATTGAAGGATGATGTAAGATGTGCACTGTCAGAAACTTCTCGTCGTATGCATAAGCTAATCAAGATCAAACAGTGTCAAGCTTCCATTGAATTTGAATGACAACTTGCATAACTTTGTCAAAAGTGAATAAATACGTTATTTCATATGAGCTAGATGTGTTCTGTTATCCTGGATTCTGAAGTTGGGTTCGAATTGTCCTCATCTGCAAGCTAGACCACCACGCTGGGTCGTTTGGCATTTTTCTTTTATCTTTCAAATGCAAAGTTCATGGAGCCTCCAAATCTTTTTGTGGACCCTGAGGGTTCATGGACCCAATGATGGTTGGGAACCACTGCTTGATGAAAGTGCCGTACCGAGGGGCCAGCAGGGGCGATGCTCCTGACGCCAACATTTTAGTAGGCGCTGTAAAAACAATTTGCGGCATTTTGTACAAAAATTCTACCCGGCGCTCTTACCAGGTTCATGACTTCTGAGGATTAGTATTTATCTTCAAGAGGTGAGCTAAATGTTCCATAAATGTTTTTATATGTGACGAAGTATTTTCTTTTGCTCGAAGTTTAGACCATGCACAGTTCAGAGTAGCCAAGTGGCATGTTTCGTTGCCAAATTTTATAAAAGTGACAGATTTGAAATTGAGTGGCAGGAAAATTTTTGGTCTGCCATTTGGCAGATATCGCAATTACCGTTTTATGTGCTATCCACAAAATTTTAAATTACATTTCTGCCTGAAACTTGCCACATGTTTGTGAGAAGAAACACTCACACAACTTATCTGGGACTGTATGTTGTTTTCACAAGAACTCGTGTTTACCGTTCTTGTCAAGAAAACAGTGATCAGTGTCTGCTGAGTGCTGGCGTATGAGTTCGGCCTTGGCGTGGCCTCATTTGTGAGTCACCAACGGAACGTACAGTAGCCAATAGTAACCTTGCTGAATGAAGTGTTTCTTCCATTCCGAATCTTATTGCAATTTGCTATGGCTTTAGTTTTTAACTCTGAGGTTTTGTAGCTTCGCAAAAGCTTATGTCTTGCATTGATTATTATTTTGTCGCCCATAGGAATTGCTGCCTAGCATTGTAGTAAGTTCACAGCCAAGCACGCAACCAGAGGGGAAACCGGGAAATTGCCCCTCACGAAATTTTCATAAACATGTTTATAGTTACAAGTTACAATCACTTTCCCCCACGAAAATATCAGCTGGTTGCGGCCCTGTCCACAGTCTACTGTGAATATCTACCTTGTATTTCAGTACTGACGTGGGCATTCTATTGGAAACGTATGTCTTGGTAGTATCTGCGCTATACAGACTTGTACATGTGAATGCAGTGCAACAGTACTTACAGATGAACACATGTTTGGTCATCTCATCAGTTAATACACGGTAACGTAAGTCCTGTGGCCTGAACCCGATAGAAAAATTCACGCGACAATCTCGTCTCAGTTGCAAAATACAATTTCAATTAACTGTCGATGTTGGAAGACATTTGATGGCGATGTAAATGTTCTTAACTGTGCGTCTTTGAGGCACTTTAGGTTAGTTTTGGTAAGAAGAATCAAGTTTGGCAGAATGCTGCCCTAAATAGCAGAATCTGAAGCACCCACTGGCAGAGTTGTCTTTCTGGACTTGGTAACACTGGCCCAGTTCAGCAGAAACCTTTATTGAGATCCTATTAAGCATGGGCGTCTAAAGTTGCGCAGGGGGAGCCAAGCCCCCCTGGGTTTTAAAATGTTTAGCAAAAAAAGGTGGTTTTCTTAGTTTTTAGTGGGAAAAACAAATTTTACCACTTTTGGCCACCCCTGGAAAAATTTTGGAAAAATCCCCTAGTGCCCCTCCCTCTGGAAAAAATCCTTCCGACGCCCATGCTACTAAGTGCAAACATTAATCATTTCAGCTTTCATCATGATTACAATTTGCAAGGTTATTTGATAACCACCAGTATGGGCGGCGGTAAAAGTTGGTCGTTTTTTTCTGATCCCAACAATTTTTCAAGAGAGGTCCGAGGGCGAGATACGAGCCCCCCACCGTTTGTGAACCGTTTAAATTAATGAACCGACTGTTTGCTAAAGCCGAATGTTTGCAGATCCCCTGTAGCCCTAATCATGTCGAACAAAATTTTTTGACAATACAGAAAGCAGTTGAAAAAACTCAACCCGATTTGGGCATGTTTATCTCATTTATGGATTCATCGTAGGAAATTCTTTCTCTTTCGCGATGGCGTTTCTTGGACCTGACAATCGCGTTGTAATGAGGCTTCACTGTACAAAACATCTCTTATTCTGCAATGAAACACTCAATAGCCCCAAAGCACCCTGGAAGCATTGCAGGCCCATAGCCAAGTTTAAAGTTTTGGTGGTGCAAAATATATTTTGGAGGAGGAAGGATTTTTGCTTTTATTGTATGTTTAAAAAAACGTTCTGGGCACAACAAACTTTGGGGGGCACACAAAAATTTTTCCCCCCGTGGCAACTGGCCTGGGACATTGAGGCAAACTTTAAGAACCCCGCTCTAGATGGTATAGTGTACGCACTTGAACCTAAAACGTTGCCCACTCTCAAATAAATATTCCTCACAGAGGTTGGCGCACGGAGTCTATGTAAGCAAACTCCTGCAAATGGATGCAGCGAGAATGATTTTGCAATGTTTTTGGTACCAAGCTTCTTTACGCAACCTGAGAGTTTGTTACCGCAAATTTGTTCCATCGTGAACCACGTATCTTTTGAAACGGTGCTGACAACATACGAAAATATCTGCGATAAAATCACAGTGAGTACAAGTGCATTTTCGTATTTCAATCCTTCCAGAAATTATGCAAAAAGAACATTCCAAGGTTCAGTGATCATTAATGACTTCACACAATCAACTGACAATGAGTTCAATGGTAAACTAAGATGGGCCAGCCTCACTATAAAATTCCTTGCGAAATGTCGAGTGGCAAACTTAGTGATCCTCAAAATAGGAAAGGTACAGTAACGACGGAAACAGACGCACAGAAGTCAGAAGACGCGTTGCGTCAATCTCTTGCAGGCTGTGATGGACAATTTTAGTGTATTTTCAGTCACTTTCATGACCCCCACACAGGTTTTTTATCTGATTTTTTCCAACGTAACTTGACGGTACCAATGCTTTTGTTAGGGTGAGGAGGATTGTTTAAAATCGTGGTTTAATTTTTGCTTTGACTCATTTGCAATTAAAGTCCAAAATGCTGGTCATGTTAAAGCACTAATCAGACTTTACACATCAACCTCTTGTTACCTAAACAGAGATCAAATTTTTCAAGATTGTGTCATTCGTTGTTTAAAACTCAACCATTTTTTCCGAACATGGATATCATTTCAGACAGTCATTCCCGGAAACCTCCATTTCGTCCAAAAACTTCACTTTTCTCGTTCGATCAATTCCACAACTCTCGCTAGTCTCTTTGCCCTAATCTTTCTTAGTTTACCCTGAAATGCATTCTTTTTGGCTTTGCAAATTCACGAACCATGAGCAGATTAGCTTGATTTTCACATATTTTGTAGTTCAGTCAGGTGTGACCGACATCCCTTAATATCGTGGCATATGATCATTGTGCTATAGGATTGCCAACTGTATCCTGCCAGTTAGTGAATACACCCGCCAGTGATTGCTTTAAGGGGAGGCGAGCGAGGCACTTGCATCGGGCCCACTTTATTTAGGGGCCCCCTCGAGGTGTTTCGCGCGAAAATTTTCCTCATTTTGGTGAAACACGTATTATCCACTCATATAATATATTCCGAAGTACATCGTAAGTACGCTGCTTTCAAAGAGGCCCACAATAGCAACTGTAATGTGTAAGTACTCTGCTTTCAAACGGCCCCACAACAGTTGTAATCTTTAAGTACTCTGCATTCAAAGGGGCCCCACTAGCAACTGTAATATGTAAATACTCTGCTTTTCGAAAGGGCCTCCAACAGTAACCGTAATGCGTAAGTACTTTGCTTTTCAAACGGGCCTCCAACAGCAACTGTAATGTGCAAATACTCTGCTTTTCAAAAGGGCCTCCAACAGCAACCGTAACGTGCAAGTACTCTGCTTTTCAAAAGAGCCCCCAACATCAACTGCAATATATAGTTAGAGGAACGTACCCTTTGGCTGCCCGCATATTCCCTTTTTAGGATTGATCAAAAGATCTTACTGGCTGACTATGATGGCTGAGTATGATGACGACATCGGATGGCCCACTTTTCAGCTTCGCCCCGGGCCCCCAACCCTAAGTCCACCACTGACAGCCGCTAGAGCAGTGGTTCCCAACCGGGGAGGAATTCCTCCCCAGGGAGGAATTTCATGAGATCAGGAGAGGAATTTCTACTTTATAGTAAAGTTAACTATTAATTGCAAGTATTGCACTTCTAAGTTGACATTGGCTCTTTCAATTAGTTACACCGCTTTATATTTGCAAGTTATTTAGTGAATTATCGCACGTTTTTGTTGACAAGCTTTAGTGTCGTTATTTGACAATAGTTTTTGTCCCACTTTTATTAATCAAGTTATTGTTGACCAATTTTCCAATTGTAGTTAATACTAGCGTACGAACCCGAACAGGGGAGGAATGAAAGCTTCATGGTGGAGGAATGAAAAGTTCCAAAATGAGCGAAGGGAGGAATGCATCCAAAAAGGTTGGGAACCACTGCGCTAGAGCTTTTGTGCCAGAAACCTTTTCCAAAATTTCAGGCTCCTCCAGCGTACAGACGTACAATCACTTTGAAAAGTTTTCTTCTTCATATTCCTACCTGCTTGGTGTCGCTAGAAACTTAAAAGGATGGAAAATTACACAGCAATGACCACCAAACCCAAGTACAATCTGTTGTTTGTTTGGTATTGCAATCCACAACAAGCATACGTTTGATCTTATTATCTCTTTTTTATAATGAAACCAAATCATAAATCTATTTTCTTTCATCCCTACACGTGTTTGACTTTTCGTCAATTGTTTTTTGAAGGCAACAAGGCTTCTCTTGTGTATTTGCGTAACGTCGTGCTGAGGTAATACACGAGTCTTTGCTTAGCGTAAGCAGTGTGCTTAGCGTTTTTAGACGCAAAAGTTTGCTGCCATTTTGACGGCTACTGCCTTGTCAAACAAAACTTATTTTCAATAAACCAGTTCGATGCGTAGATACTGATTGGTTTCTTATAATGAAAATCACGGCCAATGAAAACGATATCAACGACAAATTGCAAACGTTTCGATAACTCCTATTATCATCATCAGTCCATTGCAAAAAATATCATCATCCAATTTGCAATGCACTGATGATGATAACAGGAGTTATCGAAACGTTTGCAATATGTCGTTGATTGGTTTCAATTCAATTTTTTGTGGCAAATAGTGAAAAGTGACAAAAACAGTGACATCGATTTTCGTGGTTTTGTTTGTGTTGTTCAAGAATTTGAATCGACTTCAGTTGTTTTTGTTTGGTCAGACAGAAATCGTAAAAGTTGGTAATAACTCTCTACGCAGTCAATGTGACTGTTGTCTGGAAACTTTGAGAAAGATGAAAAACATTCTGCATTCTACGTTTTTCGACAGCATTCATCTTTTCAAGTTACAGATAAGCCAGTCCCTTGGCACAGAGCTAGTTCAGACGTCTCTGAATGGGGCTGTCACACCACAAAAGCTCAAAAATGTCTTTGCTCTCTTTCAAGCCTGCCGATCCACCTATGCAGAGTACAAAGTGAAGCTAAAAACCGGTGTCGTGTGCATATTCGTAGCCAGGGGGGGCCAAAAAGCAATGCCTCCCCAAATGTTTAGAAAATATAGTCATTTTGCCCTTTGAGTGGCGTTTTTCCAAACAAAATGATGTTATTCGCCTAAAATCAAACATTTTGCCCCACCAAAAGTTTTTGGGCTGGCTACGCCACTGATCGTGTGATGATAGATGTAAATATGAAAACTACTTTTTGCTATTTTGGTTTGACTCATAAGGGAACGCACATGATTTAAGCGATGATTAAAGCACAGTTAACCACGATAACTGGTGTTTAATAGCAGCATTTATAGGCTTCGATAGCACTTATAGGTTTTGTGCTGTACAGTGCTTGAAAAGGTCCATAGTTCAAATGAAATTGAGTAGCTGTGCTGAAATCCAAATTGCTAGTATAACATTTTCTTTTATTTTTCGAACACAGGTCAAAAAAACCCTTGGTCTTGATCAGGGGTGCACAACTTTCGGCATCGATACAAATGTATGCGATCGTGCACACGCAATTTAATATGTATGCTATAGTGGCCGTGCATTATTATAAACTCTTTGTCTTCTGCGTATGAGGATACTTGGTCAAAACAGGCGCGTGAAAGCAGGCTGTGTTCAGCATGTGAAAGCAGGACAGGAGCAATGCTAAAAAAGTAAAATGACTTGAACTCACAGAGGCCGTCATTCATAAAAATAAACATAATGTGGCCGGCAACAGCGAAAAGGTTATGCATCCCTGATCTTGGTGAACAAATTTGATCCGCATTACCTTGACGGCTTGACATACGCTCTGTACTTTGTAAATGTTCACTGTGTTTGAGTGTACTGTGCTTACTTGGTCCTTGTTGCTGTTGCCTCATTTTTGCTTGAAACATCGGCTTACCTCAAGTAATATTTTTATCTTGTGTCGTTACTAATTTTCTGAACTTACGTCAGTATTTTTGTGTATCGTTGCTGTAACAGCTGAGCAACATAATAACTGACCCGTGGTCAGCTGATCTGATGATCTCCGAGTCCTTTCTTTGGCCATGTAAATAAACATGAACCGTCTGTCTGTCTAATGCCTAAGCTAAATGCTTCTAATTATTATTCTCTTATCAAACACGTACTACAGTACTATTCAGTTGACAGTTTGGGTTATCGACAAGGAAAACAAGAATCTAATGCTGATGTAGTCAAGAACTAAACAATTTCACTGAATCTTTCTCTGCTTCGAAAAAAATATTTTTTTAGGGTAATGTTGAAGCTTATCATTTATTCACTGCTGAGGAAGCAGACTTTTCTTTAGCGTGGTGATATTAGACTTACTACGAAAACATCCTGGAAGTATAGGCCTTAGGCAGTATTTTTCAACCGTGCTGGCAGGGATTCCGCTGAAGCAGACCACAATTGTCTGGGATGAAATTTGCAGCCACAGTTCTATGCGGTTGTAGCCATGTACACACTTGGATCATTGCATAGGGTTCCACGTGCAACGCAAACATTTGCGGAAGGTTCCACTGCAGCAAACAGGTTGAAAAACACTGCCTTAAGGTAACTCGTTTCAAAACATGATCCTAGAATGAATCAACATTTTGTGTTGTTACTTTCATGAAAGAAGTTACCCCCCGCGTTAAGGAGAGCTTTTCTTTGGTACAGCACAAATTCACAAAGAGCTCTCCGTAAACGTGTATGCACAACTTCGACACGCTTAAATGTTTTGAACCAAGCTTTTTAGGTGATATGTATTATATAAATTTGATTACCAAACGCATTTGACAATTCAGACTTGTTTCTGTTGCAGGTAAGCTTGAGCCACCCTCCCTTGCAATATTTAATACCTGAAACCAACTGTTTGAAATCAAATGCTGGCTTCTGATCAATTCTACCCGAAATAGTCCCGTGCAATTTGGGCGCAAAATTTAAACCTAATCGTTTGTTCAGATGCAACTTACTGGATGATATTTAGGTTATATTTTTTATTTGAGTGTAGACTACACATCAACAAAAAGTTGTTTTTGACACAGACATAATTCTTGAAAATTCAGTTAGTTTTGCAAATGTTTTTCAGACTTTAAGTGGCCAGTTAGTTTCCGCAGCATATTTACTATATTTGGAACAGAGTTCCCAAGGTTATACTTTTGAATTAACTGCGAAAGTTCAACGGGGCCTTCTTTTTCAACCGTAAACTGTACATCGGCAACATCGTATAACTGTGATGCAACAATAACGTTCTTCTTAGTTGCACAGCAATGAACAACAAGCAACTATCAATATTTCTTTTTCGGCTATTAACTGCACTCAACCTCCTGCACAACTAACTGGCCTACTTGGAATCTGAATTCGGCACAATGATCTGAAATTTTTCATAATGACACATCAACATGCTGAAGCAAGAAATCATTTCCCCCAAAATAAACGAGGAACCCTCACGGAACCCGTAAAACTCACGTAACCCCACTACATGTTTTGCGGATCACGAGGTTTCCGCGCGTAGGCGTAGCCAGGAGGGGCAGAGGGGCCATGGCTCCCCCAAATGTTTAGAAAATATAGTCATTTTGTGCTTTGAGAGGCGTTTTTCCACAAAAATAGTGTTATTTGCCTAAAATCAAGCATTTTGGCCCCTTCCAAATTTTTGGGCTGGCTGCGCCACTGTTTCCGCGGAACCCATGTTGAGGAATACTGAGCTAGATTAGATTTCTACACACACAGAAATCCATTTTGACGAGCACAAATCCATCTACACATTTATTAGATTTACACAGAAATGTTTTTTAGACCCAACAAAGCACTTTTACTCGCAGATACAAAACTTACAAAAGCTTAGAGCTTACCACAGCCACAGGTTTGCCCACAGTCATTTACCATACTCCTAATTTCTATAACGTCATATAAGGACTACGATCAAACGTCAAGATCGACCCAACACTCGATCAATCAACCGTGTAGTGAATCAGTAAAATTTGACATCAAGTGAGTTGATAAGCGTGTTGAGAACCGTGTTGCAGCGTCATGTAAAAAAGCCTCTTCATACACCCTCTCTGATACACGATTGCTTATTGTTTGGCTAAGATAACAATCGCGTAAATACACATGCCATAGTTTAAATTACTCAAAATCAAAAACGTCCATCAGCTGCGCGTAATGTCCCGATATTACAATCACTTCTATGTCAATACAGCCTGTACAGGTTCATAGCCTATAGCATAGCCCATAGTGCCGCCCCCATAAATGTGCCGCCAGGGCGGATCGCTCCCCCGCCCCCCTCAGCTACGCCACTGCTTAGCTTGACGCTTTTTAATTTCCTGAATTTTTGTGATAATGGCCAGGGTTACCAGATGTTTCCAAATTTGGCAAATATTGCCATAAATCACTGTTTTCCAAAATATTTGCCAACTTTTTGTGGCAATAAATTTTTTATGCAAAAATTTTGCCATTTTTTGAAATACCAATTGCCAGTATTGACAAAACAAATCAATTTGGAGTATGTATTTATCGAATGAATATCCAAAGTTTAGCTCAATATTAACCGTTGTGAATTATTATTCTGATCACCCTCAAATTTCCGCGAAGCATAGTTACTGGTACTGTGCTTTATAGTGGAACTTCAGTTCAATTGTCAAAATTAGAAACTGACAAGCACGGAACAAATGCGAATTGCAAAAATCAAGTATCGAAAAATCAATAAACCCAATAATATTGCCATGGTCAAATTTTTTTGCTGAAATTTTGCCATACACTGCACAAACACTTGCCATAGTATTTGTCAAGCATTTGGCAACCCTGATATTGCCTTCTGTGAAATCGGGTTTCAAAAACAAAGCTTAACACAAATTCTAAAATCCAACCACATGCGCGGAGGTCAAAACAGACAATTTTTGTGGTGTGTGGCTAAACAGCCTTTAACTACTTACGTTAAAGTTCAGAAATTTTGCCAGTATGATGTACATACTTATTGCAACCAAATGCACAGCTTTTAAACTAGGTTAGCTGCGACACAATTTATTGTTGAAACTTGGATTGGTAGAAATAAGTTTGACGACCGATACCGCATCTCAAATAAGACCAAAGAGAACACAAAACAGAAAGAATAACCATCTATCAAATTGCTTTCGTTAAATAACATCTCCACTTTCAGACACTGTTGAGTTGAACCCAATTTGTAAAGGGCATTGCTTGATTTATGATTGGTCTCCTTCCTCGAAAGCAAACTCTGCACTTGCAATCAGACGCAATGACAGCTTTCAGCTACGTATGATAAAAGTTGAAATTAATCGTGGGGTTTGTTTGTCACAGCACTTGCGTGAAAGAATGACGTAAGCTGATGGTGTTCTTGCGTTTTGACCCGGAACACGATGCGGTTGTATGACAGCAATGCGCGTATGGAGAATGTTGCCACAACATTCTCTCGTGACAAAAAAAGAACATCATTGCGGACGTGCATTCCAGGGTTGCCAGATTACAAGTTCAACAAAACGCCAAACGGTACTAAAAAGGCCAAACCGATCATTTAAAGGCCAGAAAAAACAAACATTTTGTGGTATTGCCATATGTTTGTCACAAAAAACACTTGAATTACAAGCATATCAACAGAAATTTTCTTCAGATTGAGATTAAGTCTTGCTTGGCCTTGTACTGGAGCTCGTTCCTGATGCTTCTCTGACTTTTCATGGTTTGTGAGTCTGTACACTTTGGGTACAATGGTGCCACAGTTTGCAGTATGCAGTTTGCAGTATGCAGCTTGATCCATTGACAGCTTTCTGCACCCATACGAAAGTCCTCTCCCATTCACTCCTGTACTTACGACCCAAGTCTTTCCACTTCCTCGACGTCATTCTCGCATTTCTATTGCGGACCTGTCTGCTAGCCTCAAGCCTTGCTTAATGCTTACAACACAGTGAACACACTACTACACGGAGTACGCATTTCCCGTGTTTAAGCAAAAAAATCATTTAATTTCGTATCCCGCAAATCTTACCAAATCAAAGCGTGGGCGTCGGTCTAACAGAGCATTTGTCACAAACATTTTGCAAAACTGTTGCCGAAAAAATTGCATAGTTATGTTATCATTTTTCTACAGAGAAAGGTTTTCCAGCATAAAAAAGCTAAAAAGGAGCGAATAGGCCAAAGTAATTTTCTAAGGCTACCAACTACACCATAACAAGTCCATTTGTGTATATTTGAAAGATGCAGAAAACAGAAAGATGTCGGGATTTTTGTGCGCAGGCGTTCGTAGCCTCGCAGGAAGACTTGTGTTGTGGAATCATCAGCGGTGTTGGTGTTCCGCCACCTTCCATCAAATATGTTTCCAGCTGACCGCAGAACACCGCGGCAAGTCGAGTCTGTCTGCTTCATCATTGCTGGCTCGCAAGAGCGCATAAGACTAGTAAACAACATGTTGTGGGCTTTTATTCTGGGAGCTGAGAGAGCAGTATATAGTCTGGGTTCATGTCTACACAGGTAGTAGGTAATTCCTCTGCATCAGGGGTTCCCAACCTTAGGTATTGCTATTTCTTTTTCTTTTGGAAGGGGGCGATCGCCCCAATCGCCTCCCCCTGGATCCGTTATCTTCTATATTAAGACTACCTATAGATGTGGCCCAATTCATAAACAGAGGGTCCGTGACCTAACGACTGCACAATTTCTCCAATGCGAAAACTCATGCACATGCACAAAGCAGAAACAGTGGCGGATCCACGAGGAGACGCTTGGGGCGATCGTCCTCTTTAAATTTCCGATAGTACTGTAACTTCATTCACCACGATTTTGTACAATTCGGAAAACAGCATATCAAAACAATTCCGAATAAGTCTTTCGTATTGTTCGAAATGTTTCTCATTGTTCGCGATTTAAGGCCGCACTATCGTCCATTAGTTTTTCACAGCAGTGCTGTGAAGTATTCTTCATCTCTCTTACAGTAGCGAAGTCGTTATGAGACTTGGCTATCAAGTCTTGCAGAAATAGCCACCCCCTAACGTTGCTAAGTGGATCTGACCCTGAGCCGAAAAAAAAACAACTGAAAACAAAATAACACAACGTGCGCTACAATCAATGCGAAGCCTGAGCCTGTTTGTTGTTAGAAGCATAGATATTCGAGACTCAACACATGATAACTAGGGCAACCAATTTTTTGACCTAAAAACTTAAATTTTGACTTTATAATTTACAAATATTGACTTTATTATGACCTATCAATTTCTTGCGTTTTCAACTGAAATGCGGAATAAAAGCATATTCATATACAGTATTAGAAAAGAAGCCGATATACTTGTTCAGTTGAAATGCAACAAAAAGTAGCTTATCTGCAAAATCTGGTATAGCATGTTTCAAAAATGGCTGGCTACTTTCAGTTTCATGAAACGAACCTTGTTGATGCTTTGCACTGCCACAATATGCTTCCACCATAAACCTTTTTTTCACTTTTCACTAAGCGGTCACAGAATTTGCAAAATAATTCACCCTTAGGTGTTGAGGTAAACTCAGAAGCACTTTCACGCAGTATACTTCGAACTTTTGAAGAAGGTTGTTGAACCTTGGACATGATATGTTGATAATACATCAATTAATATAGTAGAGTCACATTTGAGAATATCGTAAAGTTAAAACACTGTATATTATGCATAATGGATTGAGCATTTGTCAAACCAAGAAGTGTAAGACCACATTTCTTGCATTGCCATGCCTAGTCTACTTTAATATTCAATTGTCCAGTAGCGGGTTAAACAACAATATTACGACAGAAGTCGCAACAAACTCATTACTATTTCAGAATTGCAACTAAACTTGCAAAATTATATCAAAAGATGTTGTTGCAACTTTAATTAAATATCGATAACGAGAAAAAACTCTGCTGCAAGAAAATTTTGACCTAACACTAAATTTTGACCTAATGATAAATTTTTACTTTTGTCCTTATAACTTTGGCGTGGCTCATGGTATCAGCGTGAAATTTGGTCTGTGGACGTTTCATAAAGTTTTAAGAAGGCAGAAAAATTTTGACTTTAGTGACTTGGTTTGCCCTAATGATAACGCACAGATCAAGTCATTTTCCACATTAAGCCCACTTACGGATTTGCAATCGAAATCTGTGGCAACAAGAGCCGCCTTTCTGGCTCTAAATGCCTTCAGTAACTGTATGTTGTGCACAACGTGGCAGGCTATGTGGAAATTTTCATGTTGCAACAGTTTGTAACACATAATGCCGGAAGAGAGCATATTATGACGTTTGTAGCGGAAGAGCTGCCTACGTTTATGATTAAAACGTTCAACTTGCAAAGCATACTCGATTTCAATAATACCAGGCCGTCAGTGGCGTACGCAGAAAACTTTCATGGGGGGTTTTGGTTCAGGGTCATATGGTGGTCATTTATATTTGGTGTTCGCTGTTTGTGACGTCACAATTTGAGGTCATTTCCATGTTTCCAAACCAACGTTTTGGCGAAGTTTCCTGACATAATAATGCATATTTTTCTACATCCACTCCCCTTATCTCATGTGGCATTGCACTGAATATAAAATATCAGCGGTCCAAGTTAGGCTATCGGTGGAAAATAAACTCAACACTACGACACAGCAGTTCATAACTGCAAAAATATCAGGCTGGGCCTTAAAATAGGGGAGTGAAACACACTCACCACCACTTCAGAGCAATTTACAACTGCAAAATGAGGCTGCGTTAAGGTTTCGTCAAATACGAGCAGATGAGCACTGAAGGTGTGCGGCTGGACTGGCTGGCGCAGACCCTGTTTTGCGAGATCGAATTTTACTAAACTACACAAGAATTGAGAATGCGCATAAAGTACACAAGAAAACGTTTGTTTTTTGTGATGTATAGAAGTTCACAGGTCCGTCCCCAGGAGGGGGGGAAGCCTCGCCTAGAAAAATTATCGTCCCCACAGGAAAATTGTGTTGGACGTATTTTGAAACCATTGGACATAGTTTAAAAAACTGTCCCCTCTTAGAAAGCTCTTCTCCCCCCCTGGTGTCCCAAACTGGTTACGGGCCTGGAAGTCCAGCAAATGTTTA
>Ga0210059_1004335_pt1 | contig 22868 bp, 10 predicted proteins | sample Ectturendosymbi2_FD_188042 | JGI IMG/M metagenome (GOLD analysis project Ga0210059, IMG submission 188042) | Ecteinascidia turbinata endosymbiont from Florida, USA - Sample 2 (SPAdes) (version 2) | ecosystem: Host-associated > Tunicates > Ascidians > Unclassified | place: Key West, Florida...
GGCCGTCATGCTTCTATCGTGACGTCACGTGCCATCACCATTGGCGCGTATCCAGCTGAGTCATGTGACTACGTATGCTTCGCGCCACTACGTCACTACCGAAACAGCCTTTTGCGTTTTTTCCTTTTTGACAGCGCTTTTCTCCTGATTAACCAATAAGAACCTGCAGCAAGATCACTGCAGTTCTATTGCTATGCACTGAAGATGATAACAGTTGTTATCGAAACGTTTGCAAGATGTCAGTTGTATCGTTTGCTTTGGCCGTAGTATTTATTAAAAGATCAAATAATTTCCTAAACATCAGATCTGTTGTCGTAACAAGATACTGTTAAGGTTTATCACTGCACCAAAAACATGCGCAGTTGCATGCACTGTGAATGCTGGATTCCCGTCCATTGTGACGCAACTATAGAATAAGAACGAACTGGGAAAGTTCGCAACCGGCCTGGCTATCTGCAAGCGTTGTGACGCAACCGTCAGTCAAACCAAATGCGGGCGCTGTTGCTGGAGACGCAAACGACGCCTTAAAAACGTCACTAAGGTTCGTAATTGCTCTCTTTGCGAACCTTGGTGATCTTGATGAGATTTTTCAACTGCTGGGTATCAGCGACTGGCATTCGCTAGTATTCAATTCAGTCATGCGCAATTTTACCGGTAGCAGTAGCCAATGCTTTGAAGCCCCAACTGCATTAATTGTCGCTGTTGCTGAGTTTTTACCGAACTAACGTGGAACCGATCGATCAGGTCAAAAGCATCCTGAGCTGAATCTTTCCTAATGCTGCTAGCTTACTTCAAACAAATTATCCAAAATCAGTGGAAAACAGTGAGAAGAGCAGTTACTGTCAACGTGTGCTGACGGAAGAGCTCTTGCAAACTTTTCCTTTTGGTCACCACTCACGCCAAAGTAGCGAATAGCGGTAGCCGTAATATGGTGATAGCTTTCTACCGCATCCGTTAGTTTTTTCAAAAAAGAGGGGCGCTCCCGCTGACGCTACTGGAAAATTAGCTCGCTACAGTAGCTCGCTATTTTAGTAGCTCGCTACTGCCCAGCTCTGGAAATGAATATTGTACGCCAAGCAACTACTTTGCCCATGGCCCTATAGGTAGGACCAACACTTAAGAAACTATACACATTAACTGTCCGCCGGTGTATTCGTGTTATCGCTACGATTCCGTTTGCCGTGACGGTTTGCTTGTAAGAGAGAGTGAGAGATGTTACGTGCTTAGTTGGCCAAATAAGCATGCATGGGTTGCTCCAAGAGCCTCCTGAAGAGCATCTGTCCCCGTCCATTCTCTCATTTCAAAATTTCTGCGGTGGCATTTGTCTGTACCTTACGCAATTATCTGCAAAGTTAGTGATATGTGGGCTAAGCTTTGTTTGCTACCACTGCCTCGAATATGTTAGATGGTACTCTAGCAATTCGCAAACGCTTGTGCTACCTTTTACGAGTATGTGTAGAAACTGTTGTTTCAATTCTGTTTTGGTGATTTAACCAAGGTATTTAGCTTTTGGTATCGACCAACAACCATGTAGCGTGGCTGTGAGATAATTCTGCGATCTGTAGTGGTACTGCAGTGCATTTTGCTTGTCTGTGATGTTGAGAAAAGTGCTGTTGATAATATTTCGTGACAAATAATAGCCGACTGAGACATCAGAATTTGCTGGAAGTGGTGTGAAGTAATGCTACTATATAACATAAGAGTGCTTTCAAAAGCAATTTCTCGGGACACTGAGCATGTTACAAACTTCCATAAACAATGTCAAAATTTTGCAGAGAAGTGCCACACTACATTGCATCGTACTTTAACAGATTAACAAAATCATGGTAACGGGGAAAAAGGGCAAATAAAAACAGACGTCGCGGCTGGACCTGGTCAAGAAAAGTGTTGATGTGTTAAAATTGAAATAGCATAGATGACATAAATGTTATAGTAAATAAGGTAGCCTGTACTTAAGTGAGAGCAAAATATTTTCTCAATTTCAGCCCCCCCCCCCCTTAAAAAATTCCTGCGTGCGCCCCTGGCTAGAAATCACGGAAATTTAATGAAGAGAACTTCCGAACTACACAAAATAGCTATAAATTCCAAGAAAAGATTACAATGCCATTTGTCCTTTAGACGAATAGTCGAAAGGCTTTAATTTCTGTTGAACATCCACGGCGTGTGTAGAACCGAAGTCGGCACAACAGATGAGAAATTTTTTAAAGGGCACTACACATAAGAGGGGCATATTTTCATGCTTTTCCGACAAACGGCCAAATAGGTCACACCTGCTTGGAGCCCCCAAAATTAAGATGGCCTAGGGCCCCTCCCTAAATCCGTCCCTGACTCGGAAGAGAAAATACTTTCCAATTTTCCGTATGACCGTAACTGTGCCTGTATTTTGAAAATAGACAACGTTTAACTAAAACCCTTATTACGGCGGATGTTCACTTGAATTGACATTTTATTGAAAACAGTCAAATTTCAGACTTATGTATGTCGAACTTTTGGCAAAATTGTAAGCACTGTCACAGAACGGTTTGCAGTAATAGGCCGAGTGTATACTGATGTTCAGTCAATGCCTATGTTCCAAACACTGGTTGGCATACCCATCCAGGCCCGTAGCCAGGTTTTGAAGTTTGGAGGGGCAAAATATATTTTTAGGGGGGCACGGTTTTTGTTTTTATTATATTTTTAAAACAAATTTTTCTGGGAACAAACAAATTTGGGGGGAACAAAAGAAATTTGGGGGGAGCTGCCCCCGAATAACCCCCCGTGGCTACGGGCCTGTCCTGTAACCAACGCGGTTGAAACGTTTGGCTGCGTTTAGTCACTTTGAAACAAATTTAAATAAAAGACGTGAAATATTTATGCACCATCCACGAGCTGCATCATTAACCTGTTACAAATTCCTGCAGATGTTCCGCACCCAACACCACACTGGATAGTGGAAAGTGACTACGACACACACTATGTTGCCTACGCTTGCCAAAGACATTTCTTTACAGACAAGACATATGACGTAAGCATGGCGTAATGGCGGAAATGATTATCAACTTCTTGTTTCACATTATTTAAGCTGACAATCTCTGGCCAGTGTACTACGCACGAATATTCTACCACGAGATGGAATGGAAAAATCAGCAGTCTTTAAAGAAACAACATTTTTATTACCAATACTTATCGCTGTTACGAGGAAATAACTTGGAACAAACGCGAAAGAAAGGCGACAATCTTTCCGAAATTAAACAAATACCGAAAAGACAAAGTGAAAACTTTTTTGTTTTGTTTTTATATATAAAGACACTTTTTTTGCAAAAGGAAACAAGCTCGCTGTTGCAGAACCATTTTCTAATATCATTTTTGTTTATGGTGAAAAAAATGTCATTTTTGTTTATGGTGCAGAAAGTGACTTTTTGCTTAGTTTAAACTTAATAATATCCAAAAGTGGCGAGGAATTCCACTTATTCCTTTGAAAGAAGAGAAAACGCGATATATCACATTTTTCCTTATCCCCAATAAAATATTCTGTAAATAGTGAAGTGAAGTTGAGTGCTACGTATTTCAACGTACAGCACAAAAACGTATACAAGCAATTTTGTAAAAAAGGGGTATCAGACAACAATGTCAGCAACTCCTGAACAGAAACATTGAAAATCTGTTATGCTGTAATAACTGTGTAAAAAAATGTAACCATGAAAAATCTATGTAAGTATGGCAAATCAACTTTTACATTACTTCTCTGTATTATCCTTCTCCTCCTTCATAGTGTTTTCTAATTATTTTGCTTTTCCTTTTTTCTTTCTCTTTTCATCTATTCACCTATCGACATTTTTATCTATAGGCCTTATATCATCAGTGGTGTACGGTAGCCTTTCTTCTGGAGTGTTCACTGATGTTTCAATAGATGGCATAAGGTGGTCGGTTTTACTTGGCATGCGTGGCTCGTGACTTCATACTAGTGTTGACGTGTCTCTCACTCTGTAACACACAAGCACGAGCTGTGAATCTGATTCACGCTGTCCTATGCGATGATGAAGGCGTTACTCAGGCTCGTGGCTGTTAGAGACACGAAACAGGCAGGAGAGTTGAGGTGACACTGTACACTTTATTGCCTCGAGTTCTGCACTGGTTTTAATGACGCAAAACGGCAACATCTATCGACCATTAACACAAACAGCGACTTGTCTTTTACGACTATACAGCAGCAAACATATCGCAGAAAACAGTTAATGGATCAGGCAGAAGACAACTCGCTCACGGCACTACTGACGAAAAAAGCGCAAGTAAGGTTCCGCGAGATTGCAAATACATGCACAGAAAGGCGAGCAGAAAAACGCATTCAACGAACGGCGTGAATATTGAGTCACGTGTTACGTAAAACGCTGTGTGAACATGTGAACGGTTTGTGCCCAGCCGGATGGCTCAATGAGCAGTCTATTACAAAGCACTGGTTCCAGTCCGTACGTACTTGTCCATATAGTTGGGTCACTGGCCGCAACCCTATGATGTTTCATTGACATTACCAAACTTTTTGGCGGATTTTGATCCATGTTTGCAATTTTGTGCAGAAATGTATGTAAATGGCTTCAAGAACAAACCAGTACGTTATCATAAAAAAATATAATCTATACTGAGGGGAAAAATGTCAAACTGGAATGCACGCAACAGTTCAGAATAAAATGCAGTATGACCAGGCCCGTAACCAGGGGGTCACAGGGAGGGCGAAGACCCCTTGCAAAATTTTTCGCCACTTCTGGAATAATGTACTGGGCATAGTTGAAAACCATTGGACATAGTTTAAAAATTTTGGGCCCTCTCAGAAAACTCTTCGCCACTCCTAGTCTTCCAAGCTGGTTACGGGCCTGAGCATGACATTTTAGCAGTTAGCGTTGTACAGAACAACATGAACTGGATCAAATTTCTAAAAGTTTAAAACACCCAAGATACTGTTGCTACATGTATCAGCATACATCATTTATAATCAGTCACACTTCATTAATTCTGGAACATGTAGCTCTAGAGTAGTTCACGGCGTTCCATAGACGGCGGTACACTATCGCACTTTCAATGTTTACTGTGGAGCTACCGTAGGCTACAATATTTAAACTTCTCCATGTTCCAATTCAAACGTAAGTTACCTGCACCTTCCCTTAAACATCCGGTGATTGTGTGAGATCACAGAGGGTTATTTTTCATTTTTTTACGTTGTCGACTGAATAGCTTGCACAGCACAAGCTGGATGCTCATGGATTTTCCGTTTGTCAGAGTTGAACGGTGCTTGCTTGATTGGTAACTTCAATGCAACTATAAATTTTTGTAACTATACTGCTTAAAACAACCGCAAATATCTTCGTCTTGGCAACCCAAAAAACTTTATCGTTTTTATCGTTCAGTAAAACTTGCGCAAGTTGTGATATTCATCGCAGATCTAACCTTCAATGCCGAGTTTTCGTGGATTATGTTTCGAACGAGAGAACTTGACGCTGCCCTGATAATCAAACTGTAGGTGAGCAACTTACATTTACTTTCACCTAGTGAGGGCTGTGAAGCCGGAGCCCAAGCAACTTTGGATGGCTGGAGCCAGAGTCAAAAATTTTTAGATGGTGGAGCCGGAGCCTGAAATTTGGGTTCCGGTTCAAGCGAGTTATACAAATAATACAATGTTTTTCTATTCTTTTGGACCAGATTGTTCTGGAACCGGAGCCAAAAATCTCAAGATGTTGGAGCCGGAGTCAAAACAATTAGATTCCCGGACCTGGAGCCGGAGCCTGAAATTTGAGCAGCCTACCGGCTCCACAGACCTGCATCTAGTGCAGTGGTTTTCAACCTGGGGTCGTGAAACATATTTGGAGGAGTCGAGAGCAGGGGCATATTTGGGTGGGCACGGCGTTCCCACATCTTTTTGCACTAGTAACGTTACTTGAAGATTTAGATTTTTCATTTCAATTTCTGGGTGTAGCGTCTGGAGGAGCATAAATGAACAAATGACAAGTTATCTTGTGTATAGCACTGTAGTATGGTTGCGCACTTGCTATTTGTGACATTAACAGTGGTATTTGCATTACTCCATGCTTTATCGGATTGTTTGCATTTATCGTAACTCTCCTGATCTCCGTTTCAGAGGAGTTAGTCTTGAAGTTTGCAGGCCGTTACGGAGTTAATTATAGCTTGCTTGAGTGGATTGCGAGAACTAAAGGAGCTTTTTGCGTGTGATGGCATCTGAGCGATATTTGGTGTTGGAGTTCGGCTTTGAACTAAGTCAGGGGTGTAGTGGGATGGCAACGCGTGAGAACGGCGTATATATCTGTTTTTGGCACTACACCCCTGGTTGTGAGTATATATTTTATGTAGGCTATAGAGCTGTAGTGCATGTGCTTTATTCGAGTTTTAGATGGGAGCCGTTGGGTTATAGTGGGTTGCTAAAATGGGTCTCTGTACAAAAAGTTTGAAAACACTGATCTAGTGGCAGATTTAACTGCATGATTACGGGCAAATGCACTGAGGGTAACAACGTCTCTACGTAGGCAGGCGAATGGTTATGATGAAACGTCCTGGTTAGTGGTTAAGATCATGGGTGGCGGAACCTTTTTGAATGTGGGGGACCACAAGTGATCGTCAAAATTCTATAGAAAATTTTTGGGGTGGAATTGGCCATTGTGACGTCACAAGCATTAAAATATGACGTCATTAATTTTGTCAGCATCTTTAAGCAATGTTATGCAATGTTTCATAAACCCTCAACGACCCCTATCTACACTACACCCTATCTATCTACGCTACACTGACTTGAGCACATCAATGTAACTAGTTGTTCTTAGTCGTACACAAGATTCATTCACAAGTAAGTACACCAATACAACATGCACAAAGCTAAGGAAGCGTCCATGGGTGAGATGGGCTTTCAAAATGATGATTTGGTAACGAAAATATATGAACAGTGACAAGGCCCAATGAAAAGGGCCAGAGTTAACAACTCAGTGAAGTGGGACCGTGGATGGTGGCACAAATATACAAAGCAAGCAAGATTGCGTTCTCTAGTATAAATCGTAAACGAAGACTCAGACTATTCCCGAGACGCCCGTGAGCCGGAGTCGGCAACTAGGCTGTTGAAAATACCAAGAATACAGCTTAAAAAACATGCAAAAATGTATTGATATTTGTCTTAAACACATTTAAAATCACAACTTTTCCACATCTAGAACAAAGAAGTAATATGACTGAATACTCATTTTACAACAGCATTAGATAACGGAATGCAAAGACAAGACAAAGCATATGTGCAGGGGCGTAACGAAGGGGGCACAATTCCCCGGGCACCAAATCACTCTGGGGGTGCCGAATCACTGTGGGGGGCGCTGAAAATCCCAGCAATGTCACAAACACTTTCTGTAATACAGTAAATGTGCTTGTGAAAGAGCTCAGATTCGAATATGCGGGCGCCAAACTTGCTTCTTGCCCCGAGCGCCATTTCACCTCGTTAAGCCCCTGCATATGTAGCAAGTTGTCTCTAGGGATGCCAATTGTATTGCCAATGCAAAAATGAAATATAGCTATTTAGCAGTGCTGGAGTCTCGAGAATCTTCTCAAGACCCATTTTTGCGAGTCTCGGTCTCGAAGGCTACAGATATTGGTCACAAGCCTATTGTCGTGGGACTTTGGATATTGCAAGGATAAGGCTGAGTAAAACTTCTGTAATTCAACGAGTTTTTTCTTTGTTGTATTTGCAGGTAAGAAACAGTGAAAACAGGTCGGGAAAATGTCAGAACTTCAACAAAAGTTCAATTTAGGAATTGGTGGCGACGTTTTTTGAAAAATTTCGGCAAAATCCACAAATTTTGAAGTCTCGGTCTCGAAGTTTTGCAAGAGGTCTCGGTCTCGAAGGTATGATCGCGACTGCATCACTGCTATTTAGTGTTGCCAACGCAAAAACAAAAACACAGCGGAAATTGATCTGTCAAATTTTTCATTTTGTGTATAAGATTCAGCAAAATTTCACTATTTAGAATGGTGTTAAAACGCTTGGAATTACAGCAAATGACACCGTATTTCGATTGTGTGGCATGAAATTTTTCCTACACGCAAGCATGCAAACTTACACCATCTGACAACACTGTTTGACAACACCAATGCTGTAAGCCATCCACCATAAATGGTGGATTATCGCTGGCGGGCCGCAAAAACAATTGATTTAATCCAAAAATTGAACCTTCGTCTAACTATGAGGGATAAGGAATTCTTCTAACATACTATCTAAGTATCTGCTTGTTATGGAACTTCGTTTTCACGCGATTTTGTACTCTAAATTGGGTAACGAAAATTCTGATGTGGGACATTTCAAATGTTCACGCAGGCCGCAGGCTCCCCACCTCTACTGTAAGCAACCCCTAACAGGGTGACCAGATTGCGCACGGTGTGTTCTGCCAAATTACAAAAAATGTATTACAAATAATGCTGCCAAAATACTGCCATATATCTGCAATTTTTTTCATTAAACGATTTACTTTAAAAATGGACCCAATACTATTTGTGATACTTAGCCTCATTTAGGCAAAATTCGCAATGTAAAAGTGGGGGGCCTAGGCCCATGCGGCCCCCCGGGTCCGCCACCTATGGTTAAGATTCGCAAAATTAAAGTGTTTTTCATGACTGTAAATAAGGTTAGTTTTGCTCAACCCTTGGGGGACTTTATATAATTGCACTATCTCTGCTTTCTACTGCATTTGATGATTATATCAATCAATTCCTTCTTCGAACTAATTCGTCTATTCTATGTTAATTCTTTTGCTGTTATAACTTTTCTCACTATTTGAGTTTCATCAATTGAAAAGCAAATGATTTTTTTGCAATATAACTAGCCATAAAGGTCAAAAGCTCAGTATGAGCAAAGTTCTGAAACCAGTATGATAGAAATATGTTGAGCACGTTTCCTTTCGTTGAGCATATTTCCTTCAATTGGATACACTCTACCATCTTGCACATTGGTCGTTCAGTTCTTAAAAAAGGAGTGAAAATCCAAAAACAGCCTTTTTTTCAGAGAAAACTTCGGTCTTATGGTGTCATGATACGCTTAATGAAAAATGTCGATCACAGCAACTGCAGCGAAAAATATCAACCTGCAGTTCGCGAAAATATCATTCATGAAGGAAGACCTTTCTAAACCTGAGAGATGATCCCGTGCCTGATGCGAAATAGGCTTATACACTAATTTACATTTTTAAAGGTACGACAGGCTTTATTGATTCCCTGTTAAAATTACAGGTTCATCGAAGTGCAGTAAGTTCTTTTTTCCATGGTTTTTATTTCCTTTTCTCAACGATCGAAAATGTGACACTAAATTTTCAACCCTGTTTGGCAGTAACCGAATAGTGGAAAGAGTTAATTTTACTGTTGATTTTTAAAGTGATCGGCTAATGGAGACAAACACGAAGGAAATGTAGTCTATCGTCAACTTATCCAGCCATTCCAATTGACTGAGTGGAAACTAATCAATTGAAATCAATATTCCTAGATGACAAAGGGTTGGACTGCCGCCATTACCTTGAATCTTTAAATTTAAATCCAGGTAGATTTTACCTGAAATAAACTTTGACCAAGAACTTCCAACCAAAAAAATTCGATTTTCGAAGTGGCTGCTGCTCTGCTCTCTGTTTGCAAAGAGCTTTGATAAGCACGTTGTCAAAGTAGGCCAAGGAGCACAGGTCACATATAAGCCACTAATGAATATGTTCTTTGTAAATGAGTTGCTCCGCACAAAGGTTCATGCGCTGTGAAATCCAATTAGGTGACAGCAGACAATGACTCCCGAAAAATGTTGCCAATAACATTTGATTTGTAAGAGTTGCGCTGTAAAGTCAACTGTTCCAGTGACTGATTCAACAAGCCATTTCCATGGGCAGTAAAACTTGTTACTACTTCCACATAGCAGGATACTGAGACCTTCCACACTGCAGGATATTAAGTCTCTCGGTGACCTGATGATAGCATATGACGAGTGCCTATTTTCCATATCATAATGAGTATTTAAAAATCACAGTGTTGGAAACACATGAGCCAGCTGAAGTCCACAATTGCATTTGTAAAAGTTGTATGGAGACAAACTTTATATTAATTTGTAGGAAATGCGATTTTGTTGACGTCGCAAAAGTTTTTATGATTGTAATTTGTTAAAACCGCACATTGAAATTAAACATTTTTGGCAGACACATTTGTTCTTTTCAGCTTTTTTGTGCAACAGGGACGGTTTGAAGTGATGTGCTATTTCAAACACAACAAAGTAAATGTAAAGACAACATGAAACACATTTAGTGCAGATACAACAGTAACAAAATTTTACTTTTTTCAAAGTCACATGAGCATAGCTGTAGGAGCAGACAATCTTTCAGGGGCGAAAAGGATATTTTGCCCAAATTTCTCCAAATTTGCCCGAAAAACTTTTATTCGACAGACTTCTCCCTACAAATTTTCTGTAGCTATTGGTACATTTTAGTTTCCTCTATTCTGTTATCATAGACATAAAAAATGAAAATTTGGCACTTGAAATTTGGTTCTTATAACCCGACTGAAAAAAGTACGCTAGGTTGTGCAAGAACATTGTCAGAGGTCACCTGGCTCAGTACTCTTGCACATCTGCCTCACTGTTCTGAGGTTTGGCGTTCCATGCGCATTCCAGCTGTTGCTGTCAACAGGAAACTTAACACCAAGGAAATAGAGGCAACATGCAACAAACTGTATGGCAAAATGTGTTCATCCAAACACTGTGCATAAAATTAAAGAAACAGCGTTTTTGTACTTGCCCGGCATGGACTCTACTAATACGAAGTAGATGCTCTGCAGCAGGCCCGCAACCAGAGGGGGGCAATCGGGCAATTGCCCCCTCCGAAATTTTCACAAACGTATATATTTGTTAGGAACAGCAACAAGTTTACATCATTTTGCCCCCCCCCCCCCGAAAAAATCAGTTGGTTGCGGCCCCGCCCTGCAGCATGCTCAATTTCCGCACAATTGATAAACATTCCTGGTTTGCATTGAAATTTGGGAAATTCCTGGTTTGCATAAATTTTCAAGTGAGTCAATTAGTCATCAACTCTCACATATCAAAACACGAAGTTACTAGAAACAGTTTATTGATTTTATAAGTATCTTTAATGTGTTTCCTATGCCATAATAAACTTTCATTTATACACTCTAAATAAGAAATATAAATTCATTATAGCAGGGTTTTTTTAAGGAAAATGTTGGGTACCTGGTATAGACCTATAGGGACCTGATTTCTCTGATTCTAGGGACCCGATCTTAATTTTCTTTGATTCTAGGGACCCTATTTTTAATTCCAGGGACCTGAATCGGGTCCCTAAAATACCTTAAAATAAACCCTGATTATAGTATTAAATGTCGAAACTTCTTTGCCAATTTTTTTGAGACTTTGCTTAAATTTTTGACAAATCAAAACTTTTGGGGGTGCGCTTGCACTCCCAGCTCCTCAGGGGTGTAGTGGGGTGGGAACGCGTGGGAACGATCCCACGCCTTGTTGCAATAGATTACATTAAAACATGGTTGCGATCTCACAGATGTGCATAGCGACACGCAGATTCGCACTGCTACTCAAAGTTTACACTGAAACAGGAAGATCCAGTGTGCAATCCTTGTAGGCGAATGCACATTTTATTCGAACTATTTGGTGCAGTCTTCCTTTTTATTTGGTGTGGGAACGGCGTTCCCAACCCTCATTTTTTAGCACTACATCCCTACAGCTCCTACACCACTGCACATGAGATCTTGTAAAACACAGCCTCAATTCGAATTGTTGTCCACCTTTTTAGTAGGCCTCAAGAAGCCGAAGTAATTCTGTATAACGAGCAAGCAAAGCTTTTGATTTCAATTAAATTACACGAATATATGCCTACACAATCCTGCTGTGGTACGAATTTTGATGCTGTCAGTTTGCACCAAGGTTTTTACAATGATTTTCACCAGTAAATATTTAAATTAGTTGAAAATTCCTTAAGTTGTTTTGTCGAATTACTGTAATTGATTTGCGACGAGCCTCTGAATAATTTATCCAAATTTGCGCACGACCATCTGGTTTTCACAAGTTAACATACAAGACTATTCGGCAGGGTGAACTAACTGATGTATTAAGCTATATTCTAACTTTTATGTTGCCCATAAAAAGAACATCTAACGTTCATTGAATAAGCTATCAAAGCAAACAACATAGTTTACATTCCTCGACAGCAGTAGGCTACGTGTTTTATTTGCAATCCATTCGTAACGTTTTTTTATGCACGTTTGATTGAACCTAAACTCTATAATGCTAGGATGAAGACAACTATCAAACGGAAAATATAAGAAACTGCCTTTATACGTTACAAAAAGCAATGTGCACTGTGCAGTGACATTTAAAAACTTCTTGTCTGAGAGATATAAGCTCTGCGACACGATATCTGCAGTATTCATGGAAGGGAATGCCTCGAAACCACGAACGTTACAAACGGTAGAAACTTCAAGGCAGACCAGGAAGGAGCATGTGAGACTGAACCCAAACAAACACTTCATGAAAATAATTGACAATCCTACATCTTCTCTCACAATAAAAAACACGCCACAGGAACGTTAAACGAAACTTTACCTTGGACTCAAAACGATCATGTTCAGGTTTGAGTGTCTCTATGCACAATGGCATATTCCTGAAAAAAAGAAATGCGAAACAATTTGACTTGTTACACACAACAGTTTTGAGTACATTTTTGCTATGAAATTCACAGAAAAAATGGCAGAAAGGACGCCGATATTTTCGTGCTACATGAAAAAGAAGGGAACAATGTTTCTTCTTCAAACGAGGTGGAAAATAATTCCTTTCGGCGTCACCGGACTTGACAGCTGTAGCAGCAGTGGCGAATCTAAGGATTGAAAAATTTGAGGCATTAGTCCGCCAAATTCACAGTCGCGGTGTTTAAAATGGCATTCGTTTTCAACAGACGCTCCCCTTTTTACTTTTTTACCATTCTATTACACAATATGGTTTGCAATGAACGTTACAGACTGTATGGAGCTCACTTCTCCGTTGCCTATACGCCAGTCAAATGTGAAACCGCTGCTAATGTGCAATCATACATATTAAGTCTGTTTTATCAACCTGCGTGCAGAGTGTGTGTGTTCATACTATGGACTTCGTGTCTGCTATAAATAAATAAATTAATAATTAATTAAACGTATTGCAACATTGACCAATTTTCTTGGTTTTGATCAACTGAAATTTATATTATCTAGGCTACACAAAAGCATTATAAAAAACATGCGTAGAGGACACCAAGGTCTCCCAACTCAAAGGTCTCTCTCAGACCGGGACAACGACATGGACGATGTGCTGGCCGTCCTACTGATCGAGTTTCTTCTTGCGAATGATGAATACGTCACGAGGACCTTGTTAATTACGCCCACGCGCCAGTGGCAACCACACGAGACGATGTCGCCAATATTCAAGAAATTAAACTCACTGGGTTCACCCAAGAAATAACTGAGAGGAAGCAGTAACACAAACTTATAACACTGAAACCTGCTAGAAAGAAATTGGCCTACCGTTTCGTTTAGGTGGCACGCCCCGGTGCCAGCCCGTCGCCACAGGGGGGCTTTTGGGAGCTTACTCCCCCAAACAAAGCTCCAAACCCCTCAAATTGAAACATGAAACACTATAAATCAGTTGAGTTTTTGACAATTTTTAGAGTGTCAAGCCTCCCCAGAAACGCAAAGCCCCCTATTGAAAACTTTCTGGCAACGGTTCTGTCCGATACGCCGAGTAGAACGCTGTAATCCTGTTGTTTTCGACGTGTCCTTTGCTACAATCTCTGAGGTGGCCTCATAGGCGTAGCCAGGAGGGGCTATGGGCCCATGCCCCCCCAAAATTTTTGGAACATGTAGTCATTTTGTGCTTTGAGAAGCGGTATCCCAAACAAAATAGTGTTATTTGCCTAAAATCAAACATTTTGGCTCCCAAACTTTTTGGCCCCACCAAATTTTTGGACTGGCTACGCTATTAAAGCCAGAAGAATGCGGCGCGTTGTCAGAACTTTCCACCACTCTCTCATAACCAGCAACATCAGACCTCGCTGATGAGGAACTCGTTACATCAGTGGTTGGCAGCGTTTCACTCGGTGCTAACGTTCGCGGGCGGGCAAGGCGCTACATCGCTGGGAGAGACGTTTTTCTCTCGGCCGTCTTCATGCCGTTCCCGAGCATACATCAGATTCGCTTCCAATAGTTCAACTTCCTCCACCAAGTCATCATCCTTACTGGTGCGCACATGTTTGCGCAAGAACACCGGACCTGGCCGCATTAACCAAGCTGTCAGGGATTTGCCGCAATGAGCCTTAGGTCTCTGCACAAACTGAGTAGTAGCTCATGAGGCGTAGCGTTAGTGGCAGTGCACAACGATCGCGTGGCATGCAACGCATCGGGCAACACAGTTTCCCAACATTCCACTGCAACCAGGCCCGTGATCAGGTTGTAAGGTTTGGGAGGATAATACATTTTTAGGGGAGAAGAATTTTTGTTTTTATTATATATTTAAGACACATTTTTCTGGGCACCACAAGGCACAAAAATTTAAAGGGGGCACTGCCCCCGAATGCCCAACCGTCAGTGGCGTAACTGACAAGAGCAAGGAGGCGAGCCGTCCACCCTGGCAAGCTAAAATATAAAAACTGGGCCCCGTTTAGTTGACCTTTTGATATTTAGTATTCTTTAAGGTTGTTTTTTTAGTCTTTCGGGGTGTTTTCGTTTTTTTTAGCTAGTATAGACATCCACGACCTCCAGATTCACTATCATTTCTTTACTTTTCTCTGTGTGTTGGCTAGCGGCCCTCCTACGGTGACCAGTGGTCCCCCTTCAGCTAAGCTTTTCTCCACTTTGCTTAAACCTCTAGTTATGCCACTGCCCACCGTGGCTACAGGCCAGCTGGCAACCCGCGCGATTTTAAACACAATTTCATCGTTTTCCACAAAAGGCAACTTTGATTATGATTATAACGTTCGACTTCGGCGTTTCCGAGCGGATGATAGGCTCGCAGCAAGTAATTTTTACGTTCGTGTGACGTGAACGTTCTACCCAAACCAGAGTGAACATAATGAGGTAACCGCACAGGGCAAACAACTGGCCTAAACATTTGATAACAACATGTTCGGATATGAAAAATAAAACAGAAAACGAGAACATTAATCGGCAACAAGCAGAAGGTAAGTGTTTCCCGTCTGAGATAGCAGTGGACTTTTTAAATCTAAACTAAGACACTCAAAGGGCTTGGTAGCTTTTGTTAAAGTTCCCCTTCAGGACAACAGAATTTGCGCAGTTTTGGTTCAGCGCAAACGTCGCTCGAGGGTGACTCTTTTCACGTCATCAGTTGGAAACAGGGGCGTATCCAGGATAGGGCGGATCCCATGGGCGTCCGCAGTGGGGGGGGGCTAAACGGGCATTTGCCGCCCCCTGGAAATTTGGACTAAGAACCAAGAATTTCTAAAAAAAACGGCAGACAGAACCTTAATTCTGATTACTTCATTTAATTCTTGCTTTGACAGTTTATTTGCCGGTATGACACTCACACTGGACTAAAGCCAGGTTCAGTATTCTGGTTTCATGCAGTGATGAGCTTTCAGTTCACTCCATGTCCACTCGTTTTCCTGCAGGGGCAAGTTGCGAAACTAGCAATCGGATTGTATTGTCGTTGTTCTTTATTGTGTAACAACAACATGGCAACAAATCTTCAAATGTTCACTTCAAATAATGGTAGACGAGAAGGCGTTTTGCCGCATGTGGCTGTTGAACACAGACATCTTGGCGGGAACTGCTGCGAGGCGGTGACTGCTGATAGCGGAAAGGCACGTAGTTTTATACTGTGTGAAGAAAAGCATGAGTGAATCTGTAGCACTTTTTCCGCAAGTTTGAAAAATCCATTCTTAGTGTGAGACCGTGAGTGTGAACAATGTGCCTGATCTGAGCGAATAGCTAAATCAAACTACTTTATGTAGGCATCTCTCCACCAGTGGCGTAACTGTAGAGCAGGGTCTCCAAACTACGGCCCGCGAAACCATTTCAACCGGCTGCAAAGACATGTTTCCAATTATGAAAAAGAATATATTTACGAAAAATTTGTTGATTTAGTAGAACGAAACATATGCCCAAACAATCACATTATGTAAGATGCCCGGCCCTCGAACAGTTGTGTAATGGCTGATGTTCCACCGACAAAAAAGTTTGGAGACCCTGTTATAGAGGTTTGATCCAGTGGGGAAGCGTATCTGAAATGCGCACACTTGTCACTGTAAGGTGCTCACTAGCCAACACTCTGAAAAAACATGCGAAATGATGGTGAATCCGGATATGGATTGCTATACTAAAGCTCTGCATAACCGGAAAATATTTAAAAAACGCAAAAGAACAACCTTCTGAAAACCAAAAGAACGCTACAATCGAAATTTAAGCTAAGTGGGAGCTCAGTTTTTACATCTAACTTGTCGGGTGGGGCGATTTGCCCCTCTGGCCTCCCGTCAGTTATGCCACTGCTTTTCATACAGTATAAAACTACGTGGCTTGTTAGAAAACGTCTATGCAGGCTTGTGGAATGCGTCTTGATCGTTAAGGTTTATTTCTGACTTGAGAGTACTGAGTGCAAAGCTACATTTGCTCTGGCGACTTTTCATAATTCATTGCTTAATTTTTTGAAAAGTCTGAATGGTAAGTTGTCCGATAGTCCTGTCAACATAATCTACTTGTCCGGCTTGTACTTTGTGCATGATGAACGTACCCCGTGAAAAATCAGCCAAGACAAGTAAGGTTTTTGTCTAAAGGATGATTGATCGCTTTGGACAAGATCCCAGAAGTTTGCATCTCTTATTTCTAAGTGACTCTGATAAGTCTTGCTAGGTAAAATAAAGTCATAATTTGTGGTTTCGGCAAGTTTGCAAAAGTCGCGGTCAAAGAAAACCCAAACAAACGAGGAAAGGTCAAGGTAATATTTACTTTTAAGCCAAAATATTTTGGAGAGAACTTTGACGATCAATTTTAAAAGTTGTTGGCAAAACTTTCTGAGAAGAACGTGCCAAAATTTCTGAAGCGTGAATTTTGAAGTCTAGAGCAGCGCTTTTCAACCGGTGTGCACAAAGTATGCGTGGGGTGCACCACTACGCAAGGTTTCACAAGGGTGCATCACAAACATGTCACACTAAACAGATACTTTTTTACAAAAACTTTCTGTTGGCAAAAATGAACCATTAACCAACCAATGACTTTCAGGATTTAAACTGAATTTTACACATTCTAAAGCAGGGGTTCTCAACCTTTCTCTGACCATATACCCCTTCAGTATTCCGACAGATGAGCATGTACCCCTTCAGCATTTCGAAAGATATGTATGTAGCCCTTCAGCAGTGCCGTAGCAGCCCAGCTCTGGGCCCCCTCCCAAAATGCTCACAGGGGCCCCCCTAATAGAGATTTATAAAAAAAGTTTTCGACGTTATGCTACACCTCGAGGCCGAATGGCCTTCAAAACAAAATATACTTATTGCAGACACAATTTTGGCAGAACCAGGCTGGCAAACCAGGTTTTAAAGTTTAGGGGGCAAAATACATTTTTAGGGAGAAAGATTTTGTTTTTATCATATGTTTAAAACAAATTTTTCTGAGCATAACAAAATTTGGGGGGCACAAAAAAGATTTGGGAGTAACTGCCCCCGAATGCTCCCCATGTCTGCGGGGCTGCGCAGAACCGTCGCCAGAAAGTCTTCCATTGGGGGCCTTCATGTTTGTGCAGGGGGGGCTAGACATTCTGAAAATTTATTTTTAATTCACAACATGAACAGCATTTGCAGATTGTGCAAATTAATTATACACATTTTCCAGCAAATACCCATAGTAGGCTCGTAGTTTCCAACTTAAATTTTTGAACGAGCTTAACAAAAGGAATTGGGTCGTCAGTCGGTGTCATTCATTGACGGCGGTTATTTGAAGATGTCATAATGAAATGCAAATACAAAAAACATTGCAGGACATCAGAATCAATCCTATTGTTCAGTTATGAAAATACTATTACCGAAGGAGCAAACATAAGGCCGGTCACCGCGATGAACGTTTTCTTTCATTAGAGCAAATTGATAAACTTTACCATGAGCTTAAGTGATATACGCTTATAAAGCGTGCGTATTGGGCTTTTTGCTGGCCGAAATACGCACGCATAAACCTTGCTGATATTTGGACTGTTAATCCCCTGGTGCATGCCACATGTTTGGATTAATAACATTTTGTATCTCAATCGCCTGTAAATGTTAACAAAAATAGACTAAGGCCTACGTGGACGCAACGGTTAACATCCATAATCCACTAACTGCACTACTCTGTTTTGCGTCAACACCCAAAATAGACTCTTCTAACAACACTATTAACTCCATCTTGTTGTCTGAACAGCAGGCTGCGCAAATGTGTAATTTTGGTCGTGAGCACCAACGGTATCTTGCTGCTATGCAGTACAAAATAAGAGAAGACTACCTGGCCTAGACATAGTAGTCTACAATTTTTACAGCAATCACTAGCCTACACAAAACACGTTGATCAAGTGAAAGTCTGACTTCTGGACGTATACAACTAGGCATGTAGGCAGGGCCGGATAAATGAAAGCGAGGCCCATCAGGGAAAAGTCGTGACTGCGAGGCCACCGAAACGCTTTGCCCAGTGGTTCTAAACCCTTTATACATATCTTACACTTTTATCAAACAAGATCACAAGATTTACCCCCAATACACTCAGTGGTGCTCATTTATTAAAAATACAAAATTAAAAAACTTTTACAATTTAGAATGATTTGTATAAATTTACATTTGCTGCAATTTATGGTTCAGTAAATTTACCCCCATGGAAGATGAAATTTACCCCAGAGGTAAATATACCCCAGGTTGAGAACTACTGGCTTAGTGCAAGTGCGCAGTTCGCTCATGTCCGATCTGTTAATCCTCTTGCTTGCAGAGGCAGGAAACTTGCTAGCGGATTGTTGTGCTCTTGGTCTTTAAATGTTCACTTCAAGTTACGGCAGTAGGCATTTTGCCACATGTGACCAGGGCTCCCACTGAGGGTTTTTTCACCCAGATCTTTTTTTTAGTCGACCTGTGTGTATAGGTTTGATTATGAAAAATCGGGCGAAATCTGTGTTTTTTGAAGTGATAAACTCATTTACAACTTCAATGTGTTCAATAATACGAGGATAACTTTACATTACAGTGTTTACAAGCGCAAATCAGTTGAGAAAGTACGCATATCGGATGAAGCAAAACGTGTTCAATCGGTTTCATATTCTTATCTAAGATCATTGTCTGGGTGATATACAGTGGTGTGTTTAAAGGAAGGCAAGCGAGGCACTTGCCTCGGGCCCCCCTTTGCAACTGTAATGCGTAAAGTACCTTGCTTTCAAAGGGGCCCAACAGCAACTGTTATGTATAAGTAGGCTACTTTGCTTTCATAGGGGCCCCCAACAGCAGTTGTAATGTGTAAATAGCTTGCTTTCAAAGGGGCCCAAAGTAACTGTAATGCATAAGGACTTTTCTTTCAAAGGCCCCCTAACTTCACTGATTTCTAGTAATTTTTATTGCAATTTGGGGATCGAAGCTTTCTCTGGGGGTCTAAGTAGTGACGGGACTGAATTCTGTGCCCCCTGTGACAGAGTGGGCCCCCCCAACTGGGGGGTATGGAGTGCGGCTGATACGGCTCTGCCCTTCAGCATTTCGATAGATGAACATGTACCCCTAAAATTTCTTATGACAAAACATTTTATCATGATTAATCACAGATATATCTAAAAATAAGCATATAACGGCTTTTGAAAATAATATTCACTGATATATGTATAAATATTTGGAAATCAAAGATATGTAAATATATATTTCTCTTCTATTGCTAACCTTAAATGTACCCCTTCGGATAGGCAAATGTACCCCTTGGAGTACATGTACCCCAGGTTGGGAACCTCTGTTCTAAAGTGTGGTGCGTAAGCATCAGACCATACCAAGCTAATTGTTGTAATTAGTTGATTGTGATTCATCAGCAACAGACAATGGGCCATTATCGATTGAATTATATAGCTGAGTTACTGAATTAGGGTGCGTGCTTATTTAGGCCAGGGTACATACAGACACGGGCGCAATTAGGTGGTGGGTACGGGGGACGTGCCAGTAAATAGAGTGCATGAGTTCATCAAAACATCGGTGCACCATAACAAAAAATGTTGAAGAGCGCTGTTCTAGAGGCTTGTGACGGCTTTTTATTGGTTTTGAAGTTGCTAAGCTATCATACTATTATGGTAATAGTAGAGGGGGGCAGATTTTCTCGCGCATTTTGATTTGCTGTTTTTGTGATGGCCATGGCAATACTTCTGTGAAAAGAAGTACCTGTTTTGAAAATCTGCAGCTGGTGCATTGTGCAAATTATCGTGATATACCTGGCTATGCGTGCCAAACAAGCACATTTTTGTGACTGTTGTCGTAACATGGGGCATTTTCTTTGTGGTTTAGCCGTGTAGAAAAGGTTAAGCATCTCGTGAACGTACATTTGCATTGTATTGTCAGCAACCTGACAAGGATTAGCAAAATGTTGACGTTGCCCCCTCCTGAAAAAATTTCTGCGGGCGGCCATGGCGGATCCCGTCAGTGGCGTGCAGAGGTCTGGTGAGGCCCGGGGCGATTGCTTGATTGGATGCCCCCTTACCAAATTCTAGTATTGAGCAGTGGCGTATGGTGGTCATTGTCACTGGATATACGCTGTTTGTGATGTCACAATATGACGTCATATTCAATTTTGCAACCAACGCTTTGGCGAAGTTGGTTGACACAACATGCATATTTAGCGACGCCGGAGCAGCGGTAGAGCAGGGGGAGCAGTAAAACAGTTTATGGCAATGGAAATTTATAAAAAACAAAAAAAACGCTACCTATTATGTTTGTTTCTATTCATCAACAATGTTGACATCAAAAATAATAACAGAAATTATAGAAAATCATTCTGAATTTTCTGGGTGCTCGAAAAGCTGCAGTGACTATGTTTCAAGTGGATCGTGATAAAATACGAAGTTACCTATGATACTGTTATGAAAAGCAGTGGTGGTGGGGGTCTAGGTCGTGCAAGCACACTCCTAACAGTTTTGATTTGCTGAAAATCTGGGCAACATCCCTGAACATCCGCGTAAAAATGACGCCCAACGTTGCTTGACTTCAAAAAATGGCGCCCAAGGTTTGCAGAAAAACACATGAAGGCCTTTTTGGGAGGTCGCACCAAAAAAGGTCATAATGATCTTTGTGGGAGAGAATTTGTAAACAAAAGTTGCACAGAAAACTTTTAGGGGAGTTTGGGGAAGTTCGGGCAAAAATCCTTCGCATCCCAAAAACTTTGCCTGCTCGTAAGCCTATGATGTAAAGGCCACTCTGCCCCGTTGCTTCCCTTTTGAAAGTACAGAGGGATGAATGCCCCCGCCATGCCTCAATCCTGCGGAGTCCCTGTGCAATGTGCATATTATTCTACACGCACTCTCTTTACTCGTTGTTGTAGGCTGTCACTGTGATGAACGTAAATTATATTAACGGTATCCTACGACATAACTGCAAAAAAACGCGTTAAAACAGGGGAGTAGAACACACCCAGTGCTACATCTTTCTACACCCAGTGCTACTTCAGCGCAATTCACAACTGTAAAACTACAAGACTACGCGAATGTCTCGGCGAATTGCAGCGATCAGAAGGTATGCGGCTGGGATGGTGGACACCCAGGGTTGACAGTTTGAAACTTGTCAATTACACAAGAATTGAGAATCCGCATAAAGTACGCAAGAAAATTTTTTTTTTTATTATGTGGCTGTTATATGTACAATTACTAAGTAGAAAGAACAGATACGGGCTTGTGTGAGCCATTATGGTCAATCCGCCTGAACTGCCAATTGATGACGAAGCTCGAAACGAAGCGCATATGGAAAGCACAGGTGTGCGACTGTATTAGCACAAAAAAACGAAATGGGAAACTAGGGATGCATCATAAAAACAGCTAAATCTAGCACGTTGAAATAGGACAGTTTCGAAATTTGGTTCAGAAAATCATTTAAACGTTCATAATTATCTTCAGTGTTGATGTAATTGGACCCAACCAAAAAAATCACCCATTTCAAAAAGCCCACTTACACAAAAGCAATAAAACCCACCAAAATCCCGCCCTTAACTTTTCTTTTGAAAATTGTACTATGAAGTAAAAAGTAAAATAAGCAGCATACTCTGTGTTAACTGCGTTTTTTTCAATGAAGCAAAACGAACAGCAACGAAATTTGAAAAAAAAAGAGGAATAACAGTTTGAGCAAATTCTACTGGTTATTTTCTTCAGCTATGTAAAATCGATATATTTTAATCATTTTTTCTGCCTTCTCTGCATCCTAGCTGTTTCTGATGTTGTACCATACCATCATGGGGGCAATTTTGTTGCAAAATGTGGGGGGGCAGCTTGGTATGAAACCAATATATTCATCCGGGCGATGCTGATGTGAAGTTTTATCAATACAGATTCCCAATGTTGTTTTTAGAGGTGTTTTGAAAGCAACGCTAATCACGCTTTGATTTATCCTTTTAACATCAAATTTTAATAGGTTTAACCTCAGATTTGAATAGATGAAATTAATGCCAAAATTTCCATTCTAAGAGTCATATTTGCATAAGGACACGAAAATATATTTGAGATTAAACAGAAATCAAACTGCACAACTGTGAATTGGCAAAAAAGTACCAAGTTTAACCTGCATTAACACGAAAAGAATATCCAGCTAAACTAGGTGATACGTACCTGTAAAGCAAATGTTTTGCACTTGGATGAAAACATT
>Ga0210059_1004336_pt1 | contig 22867 bp, 13 predicted proteins | sample Ectturendosymbi2_FD_188042 | JGI IMG/M metagenome (GOLD analysis project Ga0210059, IMG submission 188042) | Ecteinascidia turbinata endosymbiont from Florida, USA - Sample 2 (SPAdes) (version 2) | ecosystem: Host-associated > Tunicates > Ascidians > Unclassified | place: Key West, Florida...
CGTCTTTCCCGCAGTGCCCGCACTGCCACTTTCTATTGTTTCCGCTGTCTGAGTGCTTTCCGCCGGGGAATCACCCTTGGACTCAGTCGATTTTTCTCGCATGTAATGGCCTAGCGCCATTACAAAAGAAACAGATAAATATGCTTGTACAAAATCACAAAACAAACTTAAAAAGCACTCAAAAGCAAAAACTAATGGAATTAAAAAAACAAAATGTCGTCAAAAATCTTCCGTAATTAAACAACAAATGGGAGAAGTTAAAAATTTGAAAAGATAAATGTCAAGAATTATTAGTTTTCATTGTTCCAGACCCTTGGATGAGGTGGGACTTGGAAGGGTTCATCTCTTAAGCGCAACTTTGGAAAAAGTATGAGGCAACAAACTTCATTACGCTTTAACCATGCAATTTGCAATTAATGTCCCATGAAGGGCTCAAGCTGGCACACGCACTTAGTTGCCTTTGTGTAGGGCCATTTTCGAAAAAATACGTCGCTTCGCGCTCGCTCGGCTGCTTTTGGCAGCATTTGTGGAACAACCTCGGCTTTCCGGCGTTCACGCGATCGTCGCCCGAAGAATGCCTGCTGGTTTGCGAGCGCGAGGAATACCCGGTAGCGAACTTCGACAGCAGCAACCACCGGTGCTTCTGCGGAAGAATGACCGAAAGGTAAGGCGAGGTTGTGTTTGTCTGGTTGCTGTCGGTCGCGGCAAAATTTCTCCTCGGAACGATTTGATTTGTGGACACCACGATAATTAGACGGTGAAGTGCTTAGTCGAGTTACTTGTCCGAAGTTTAGCAACAACACCCCGATAGAACGGCACGAGCACGGTACATGCTTATTCGCTCGCGTAATGATCTTGAACACGATTTTAAGTTCCATGAGCTTCGGCAAAGCAGCCTTTGAACACGCTCAGCCGGCCGCAAAACGAGATTCGGACGACCTATCATTCAATTCAATTCTGTTTCGATATTGTCCAGAGTTGATCTGAAAAACTGTAATGAAAAATGTATAGTTGCAATTTTTCGCATTGCCTTATTTTCGTATTTCCATGAGCGAACATAAAAAACAATATTGTCTTGTTGCTTACTTAGCAGCGTAAAAGCAAACGCTACTTTAGAGGAAAATTTAGCAGCTTGAAAGCAAACGCTACTTTAGAGGAAAATTTAGCAGCGTGAAAGCAAACGTTGCTTTAGAGGGAAATTTAGCAGCGTGAAAGCAAACGCTACTTTAGAGGAAAATTAAATACGTTTTTTCCCTGTTTTCGTCAAGTTCGAATCAGTTTAAAGCATCTTCGGTCTGTACTCAATTATCAACCGCCTTAGAGCAACAGTTAAGGTTTACGCACAAACAAATGAGCCAATCATCCGTTGAGCCAATCACCAAACAAATGGGCCAATCACCAATCACGCACAAACAAATGAGCCAATCAAAGATGCTTATCCTTTTCGCAGCTTCGACCACGCACACAAGGTGCGCAGTTGCCTTGCGAAAAATAGCGTTGAGGTCTTTCGCACCACCGCCCAGGACAGTCGTTGCGAAGAAGTCCACCTTCTGCCTCCACGCGCATCGAATCGGACTCTCCTCGCCGCTCATCCGGGATCAGGTGGCATCCGGCTCCGATTCCTGCTCGAGCGCGCTACCGGCTACTATACCGGCAGTTCGCGACACGACCAAAAGCTCTTTCGGTCCGGTAAGCATTCCACAGATTTTTGGTTCTGTGACAACGCGAAAAACGTTTTTTTCAGTGTCCCGACCCCACCTGTCTGGTTAGCCATTGTGGCATGAGTTACCTGTACGTTTTGCAGAAAACTTGGGGGGAGACCTTGCTGGTCAATAATTGATTTAAAGAAGCAACAAGCACAACGCTGCTCGTTCAATTTTCAAAGGTTAAGCTCTTTAGTGCCAATAGGTTGTGACAAAAACTTTTGAATGGTGGCAAGTTAAGTTCCTCTAAAATAGGCTGCTTTAAAAAAGATTACAAACACTGAACGCGTTATTATGTGAAGTGAAAGCAAGTAAGTGAACTTGTATTTTTTCTCGTTTTCATATCACATTTGTTGTCAGTTAGTTCTACTGAAAAGCTAAGTGCGATTTTGATATTTTTTATTGGTGCACTTGGTTTAGTTTGACCGTGAACTTTTTTCAACGATGCCTGACCAACATCAACATGGAGTATTGGTGCACAAGAAATACGACAGCCTGTTTTTTACTCATAAAGCCGAGAGGAGGCGTTACTACGTAGCAGAGGTAGCCACGGATCCGGAGTGCCATGGCGACTCCGGCAGAATTCTGTTTTTTTTCGGATCCGGAGTCACATTTTAGTTTCGGCAGTAGCAGGATTCTTGCGCGGTCTATGTAAATGTCGCTAATTGATGACAAGCATTCCTAAATTTCGGTTTAATCGATGGTTTCCGGAATTTGAACAGGAGTCAGATTCTCAAATTTGGAAAAATTTCGGAGCCGGATACTTATTCAAAAATTTTAGAAATGAAGCGAAGTCTGAAAACGTGACTCCGGGCCTTTCTGGTATATAGTGACGGTATTGAAAAAATAAAGACTGAAAAAACGCGCTAGCGACTATATAAGTGGCGCATAATTGATATTAATAGCAATACAGGGCCTCTGAGATAAATTTTACCATGGAGGTACGAAGACCGATACCGGACCCCTCTAGCTTCTGGGGCCCTTGTCGAAATTGTATAGCTTGTTTCTATAGTATTCAGAATATAGATTAAAGCGCTACCATGGCAAAATTTAGAAATAGATTTATCGTTTTATCTGCAACTGGCTTGCACTAGCAATTTTTGCTTGATTACAGAAAAACTTAGCGAGTGTACTTTCATCCTCCCGGGCTCCAGAGGTGTGATGTACCTCTTGTAACCTCCTCTCGTAGGCCTTGATGGCAAAATAATTGCGAAATACAAAAAATATTAAAGTGAAGGCATGCCGACCATATCAGACACTTAAAGTGAGCGGATGAGAGAACGTTAAATCGTGTTTTTATGCAAAATCGTATTTTTTACCTGCTAGGGCAAGATGTTGTAGTGGAATAGATCGGGTGTTAATTCAGAAATGACTTCATTAAAATACTTACGAAAATGCGTAAGCAACCAAAATAAAATTCGAACGAAATTTTTGTCAGTGCCGCTGCGACTGGCATTTCACGACTGCAACACTGCGGAGTTTACCATTTGCCGTCACACTTAAGAAAAGCAACTTGAAAACGTAAATGTTGCTTTCTGTATTGATGGGGTCCACTGTGCATTGGCTTTGTCAGCCTGTTCGTTTCTAATTTTAAGGCTGTGCAGGTTATTTGTGACTACCCGTTGACGTTGTCTTGGAGGAGAATTGGCAGAGGAGCGGGCGTGGCTGAAATTTTCTGAATTATCAGTTTTTGTTCTTGCAAGGAGATTGAAGCAAGGTGCGTCTCGACCGCGCGGGACTCAATTGAGTCCGTGGAGAAGCGTCAGTGATCCCGAAGAACCTCAAAACTCATGAGGGATCAGACGCAAATTTGTATGAAAACAGCATCTTTTAACCGACATCAGACGTTTTCCGCTTTCGTCTCTCTAATTTTGCGGACTTGAGACCGCGAAGACAACGATGCTAACAAGATAATTTACTTTGCGCCCTGGAAAGGCTGAAAACCGTTGGCAGGCCACAAGGAACGTCACACTTCATCACACGCAACCGCACACATTGGTGGGCTAAACTTTGTTAAAACTAGCTAGCCAAGAGATGAGTCGCATCTCATATTCACCTTGTGCATTGTTACACACAATGTGCGTTCTTGTTGAAAAGGTTTTCTTGGGGAAATGTTGCCATTGGATGACCAACGCACTGACGTCATCGACGACCCTTTGTTCTACAATAGAGAAACTTACTATGACACCATAATCCTGTTGGTCAGGAGCCCGTTCGATGCGATGCTCGCAGAGTTCGCCCGGTGCGGTTTGAAAGATAGCAAACGCGCCTACACAAAAAAAGAAGAGCTTCAGGCAGGTAATGTCTTTGATCTCCGTCTATGGACACTATCGTTCTCTGTTGTGCGCAATCAACTCTTCTTCCACCTGCTGCTCGGCGCCCAAATCAGGATTTTCAACTAATGAAGGTGGTAAAGGCGTTCGCTCTGGTAAAATTTCAATGCTCCGATACCTGGCTCTATGCGGTGTTTGCAAGCTTGACTGAGACGAGCACGCTCACAGGCCAGTCCTTTTGTAATTCAAAATGAAGGTGAATCGTTAAAATCAACCGTTTATGGTACCCGTTGCAATTCAAATAAAGGTCACCGTTCCTTTACAGCGTAAGAAAGTCAGTTTTTCTTTTCAAAACTGTCCGAACAGCCAAAAAATCAGCTAGTGCCCTGCTGCTGGATTTAGGATCGTTTCCGCAAATCGGCCGACACCGCCAGGTTTTCTTGTTTTTCCCACGTAGGGGAAGTAATCGCCCGTCGCCTACGCCTATGTCACACATAGATAAAAACTGAAAAAAAATCCGTTTTTGATAAAATGGAAGAAAAACGTCGAACGCACAGCTTCGATAGAGATTGCGTTTATCCAAGTCTGGTAAAACCCAAGATGTACGCGTGCTAATGTCGAGAAACGAGTTTAGAAGGGTGGTTGTGCACAGAAATGCAATTTTAAAGTTAACTCCTGCACCCGCAATCTACAGTCGAGAGAAAAGCACTAACTGCAGCGCAACCTTATCTTCTTTCCAGGCTTCTCCGACTATTTTAAGCGCAACGCGGACAATTGGATGGCTATAATCGAAGAAGTGCTACGCAGTGGAAAACCTTACTTGGTCGTCTATTTTGACGACTTGATCGAAAAGCCTATTGAAACAACCAGAAAAGTAGTCAGCTTTCTGGCCAATAAGCTCCTGCGCCCTGCTGACTTCGCGCAGCGGTTGGCCTGTTTGGGCCAACAGGTCGGGACGCTGGCATCGCCAAAACCGTCGCTAGGTTTTCTTGCTGTGCCCTACGACGACCCGATGGTAGAAAAAGTAAAGAGACATATTCGCGCAGCGCGACGTTTGTTGAAGGACGCCGGCGTGAGAAAACCTTTGCCGCCGTACGAGAAGGTGTTCGAAAAATAATGACTTGAAATCTTGGCCAGCGTGCGAGAGAAGAGAGATTTTAAGCAAAACCGCAATTCGCGCGCCATTTCGGAAAGATATGCGCGATCGAAGAGAAAGAGCAATTTGTGGATTGCGCTGCCTATTTGGTTTCTTCGAGGGGAAAACAGCGCACTGAGGAGAAGTGAAAAGTTCTTTGCCAGCTGAGAAGGTTCAATTGAAGTTGGAAAAGCAACCTCGGGTTGTTTTATGTTCACGCTAACCTTGACAGCAACTTTCTGAACTGAGCACTGCATACGCGCAAAAAATCTGCAAAAATAACAATCAAAAGTTTGGACGTTCACGCCGCTGACATTCTGGCGTAGCTACACTTGAAATCATAGGCGTAGCCAGGGGGGGGCAGAGAGGCCATGCCCCCCAAAAATTTTGGAAAACAGTCATTTTGTGCTTTGAGAGGCTTTTTTCCAAACAAAATAGTGTTATTCGCCTAAAATCAAACATTTGGCCCCCCCCAAAATTTTTGGACTGGCTACGTCATTGGTTGAAATGTGCTTGTTTTCTGTCGCAACTGGAATTGCCTTCCGTTTTTTGTTTTATTTTTAATTGTGAAAACGAAATCTAAAATAGATCTTTCTTCGGGGTTGCAAACGTGCACGGGCAGATCCCTACCTCATGTGTCACTGGACAACAGAAAACATGTTCTCTTGCACGGACTTTGTGAACTTATTTAGTTTAATTTTGTGACTGAATTCGAATCGGAGCTTAGATTCCCTCTATTGCTTCACATTTTTTCGCACTCTGTATGTTCCATATTCCAGGATGACGCAATAGTTGATCATTCACTCACTACCTGCAGTCTCCGAAATAGATTACAGATTTTATTTCAGTACTTCCTACGGGAAGTTCTCATTAATTGAGAAAATCAGCTGTAACCAGACACAGCAGTAAGCTTAAGAAAAGTTGTTATTTTTCAACTTGTGTTTGACTGTAATAGCATTACGTATTTGCTTAACATGACTTTTTTATTGTGGTACGGGTCCAGCAGTTTACAGGTTAGTATTTGTGAAGACGTTACCCTTATTCTTCTCTACGCTCAGGTAGTTAATATGTCTATGACTTCCAAGCGAAAGAAATGTTGAAGTGACTCAGATTTTTTTTATCAAAATTGTGGACCTACCTGCGCATGTCGGAGTACGGCTTGGTAATCAGGACAAAAATTCGCTTCCTCACTAAGTTTTTCCACAATTTGGGCCGAAATACTGAGATTATGGTATTAAACGAAAAACCGCCAAGCTCAAATTTGGTGTGCCAATGTTTTGGAGGGAAAGCTAGATCACACAGTCTGCCCGACTTATTCTTAATCATTAAGACTCTGAGGTATGAAAGCACCATAGTTTCAGTTTACTGAAAGATTACTCGTAGATTGCAATAGATACTGTCATCGTCAGCATTTTTTGCAATGCAATTCGAAGAATGTCAGGAGGACTTCAGGACGCGATAATTTTAATGGCACGACTTGTAAAAGCGTTTTGCATCTAGAATATTCTCGTATAATTGCTTGCCAGCTACATCTGAACTGTACACAGCTCCTAAATTGCCACACAGTAGTTTTTCACAGCCAAGACCGTACAAAGGCCTTGGACATCGAACAGAAAGCCAAATTTGAACAGAAAAAATCTAGCTCTAGACACGAATAACAAATCGCTACTTTGATGAGTTAACATTTTTTGCTCAACTGGCACGGTAACTATACAAACTGCTGTTTTTCGGGAGCTAACTAATATTCTCTACCTTAGTCTTTGGACTGGGGCATTGTGTTCAGCCCATTTATCGGACACTAGTGGCCATAGAACAAGTTTCGTAAAGTCGGAGTGGACTACAGTCCGCACCAGTTTTAGTAATTTGTAAATCTGTACATGACCTCAACACCAGTTATTTGCATCATAGTCAGATACTATCTGCGGACTTAAACGCGTCTCAGCACATGCTGACTAATATCTTCTTGCCTGAAATACAGAGTTACTTGATTTTTGTTATAGCCTGAGAAGGACGATAACGGTTGCCAAGTCGAAACAGACCTTTCAAGCTAGAAAAATTACAAAATGCTGCTAGAATCCGCTCGAATTATCCACTAGAATTTAGCGGACTTAGGCCTGTAGCCTAATTATTTTCGAGCTAGACAGGATTAAAATTCGCTATATCTATCGGAAAATCTGCTAAATTGGCAACCCTGAGGACGATGTCTTGCAGATATGGCATGCGAGCGTTCTGGTTACGTCTCAATGTGGGACCGTCTTGTTTTGCCACAATATCAGAGTTTTGTCATAATGCTTGGTGGTCCTGACGCAACACTCCCGACTTAACCAGAACCGTCGCCAAAAATTTTCAATAGGGGGGCTTTGCGTTTCTGGGGGAGTTTTGCGTTTGTGCGGGGGGGCTTGATATTCTAAAAATTGACAAAAACTCCACTGATTTAGTGTTTCATGTTTGAATTTTGGAGGGCTTGGAGCTTTGTTTGGGGATCTAAGCCCACCAAAGCCCCCAGTGGCGACGGGACTGGAGTGGCGACGGGCCACACGACCTGTTCCCCACGGTGATGAAATACCCTCAAACAGGGCCGGCCTTTAAACCGATGCAGCTGCATTTGGCCCCGCGTCATGGCGGTTGGGCAGGTTGTTTATTTTTCCCAGATCTCCTTGCGCACGAGAATTGTAAAAGGCCTAAAAATCTCATTGTTAGCAAACAATTATCTCGTTTGAATGAACAATGAAATTCCTCTAATAATTATTATCGAACGTTATCAAACGTGCTGAGTTCTCATGCTGAGCGTTATATCTGTGCGCCACCACGTATATCTGTGCGCCACCACGTCTCACGTATATCTGTGCGCCACCACGTCTCACGTATATCTGTGAGCCACCACGTCTCACGTATATCTGTGCGCCACCACGTCTCACTCTATATGGATAGAATTTAGTTGTAACTAGTGCCAGCTGAGACTTAAGCAGACCTACATCATGTCAGTTATATTCAACAGTTCCTTCAAATTTTTTATTGCAGGACCTGAGTAAGTCGATACTTATCTCTGCAAATTCTGTCCAATGCATGGCCAGTTGCCTGTAGAAGTTGTCTTAAGTGTTTGCTGGAATCTTGCGTCAGTTATGAGTTTTCTATATTGCATTCCTATTTGCCTTTCCTTTCAATGCTGCCATCGCTGAAAACAAACTTTTAACAAAAACAGTCCAATTTTGCTCAGCTCGGCGGCAAATTGAGATCCGTGCTGTGTTAGCGAAAGCTATTGCGTAATTTGTGATTCCTGCTGAGTGAGGCTGGGTGTTTCTCACGCTGGGAAGAAATCATGGAACAATAGCATTGCATTATTACGAAATAATAGCATTGTTGATACCATTGGATAACAAAAACTGGGTGAAAATCCGGAAGATAAATCCTGAAGTTCAAGGAAGTGCAAAACATTATTTAGTTTAGAGCAGGGCTTCTTAGCCGGTGGAGTTACTAACGGTTTGAGCCAGGGGTGAATATTAGCTGAAAGGGGTCCACAGGCCACTGCATGGGGCTCACTAGCTATCACTCATAAAAACATGAGAAATGATGGTGAATTCAGATGTGGATGGCTATAGTAAAACCCCAAATCCCTTCGGAGGAAAATACTCCAAAAAACGCAAGAAAAACAACAACCTAGCAAAAACCATCAGAATCCTGAAGCTGAAATACAAGCTTGGTGGGGGTCGGGTTTTTACACTTAGCTTGCCAGAGGTGCGATTCGCCCTTCTATGAGGTGCTCATTCTAATCAAATCTAATTTCTCAATATTCGAAAAAAAACTGACGTAACGGAAGGGTCCGCAGCGGTTTTGGGTGCGGCGAAAAGAGGTCACCGAAAAATACTTTTATCTGCAAAAATTTTCTCCTGAACTTCGAAATGCAAGCAACTACCTTGCACGTACAAACAGTGGCGTAGCTAGAGCGTGGGCTGCCCGGGGCGGTCCTTGAGTTTGGCGCCCCCGAAGCCCATAAAAATACGTATTGCACAGCAACTGGCTCTTAAAGCTTTGTAATATCAACTAGTGTGTGCACCATTATAATATTACACAAATCTTACATGCTCAAATATGGTATGCTTTAAATACACACCGAAAAACTCAAACATTGTCAGTAACAGTTAAACATAAAGCAAAAATGACATATAGGGAAAAATAGTAAAAAAAGTGTAAAAAATTAGGACCATCTTCATTTATGAAATGAAAACTACAATTTTCTACACAGTAACTTTTCTTGCCTTTTTTTCTGACAAATTCTTATATGGCAATGTCAAAATTTATTCCATCTGTCAATTGTTGCTCTATTAACAGTGCGGCAAGATTTCTCAACCGCCAGGTGCTCATACTAGACCTTAAGACAATTTTTTATCAGTTTTTGTTTCGAAAAACTCCTCTCACAGGTGGTAACACTAACGGCAATTGTGAGGAAAATCCTCAGCATTATTAATATATTTGGAACAGAGTTCCTAAGGTTGTACTTTTGAATAAACTGCAAAAGTTCAAGGGGGGCAGTGTTGCCAGATGCTGGTTGGAAAACCAGCCCAATGCCCTTACAAAAACAAGCCCAAAAAACTCCAAACTAGCCCAAATTACGGCCCAAAATATGCGATAAAACTAACAGTTTGCAGTGAAAGTAACCACCAGTATCTTATTGCAGTTGAAGTCTTTGTGCCACACACAACTGACTTTCTTAAAAAGCAACCTCAAACATACAAAATGACAACGGTAGTAACATCGTAACAACAATGAAACTATCATTAATAATACCATACATTGCAGTTGAAATAAAATGCTAACAGCAGCACCCTGGAGCATATTATCATAAGCGCAATTTTGTTGTAAAATGTGAGGGGGACAGCTTGGTGTGAAACCAATACATTACGAAACCTAAATAGAAAATTGTGGGGGACATGGCATATTATATCCCAACTGTCTGAAAAAGTGGGGGGACGCGTCCCCCGTGTCCCCCACCTATTTGCACCCATGCATATTATATCAAGCTCGTGCTTTAAGGAATAGAACAGAAAAGGTTTCCTGTTTTCTTTATCTGTTGCAACTTCAAATTAAGAAAGAATACGTTTGATCTGATATACTACTTAGTAATTCTTTAAGGTGATGTAGGCTTACATCATTTATTCTAGAATGGCAAGCAATATGTGCAGCGATTTGTAGACTTAATCTCAAATCAACAGATGCAACACTATCATGTAAGCTAATAGTATTACGACCCTGGTATAGCAAGTAAGACAGCATCAAACAGACTACGTATAGATGAAAATGGAGCCGAATTTTTAATGTGCTTAGCAGTTGCAGAATGATTCTTTAAAATTTGATTTTATCTGTTACTTAAAGCGTGTTTTGTATTGAGCCTTTCAACTTGAGATCCTTTTCTGGCTTTTCGCATAGGCGTATCGCTTGTCATACTGGGCCCATCAACTCAAAGCTTTACATCAAATCCTTCATGAAACTCTGATGCTTGTACACTGCTGTTTAACTAGATCAACAGTGTGGCGTCAGCAAAAGCATAAGCTGTAGCAATACCGTACACTCAGCACAAACGAACATAGCGGGTTTTGTTGCGGGTGATTTTCCTATTGTGATTATGTCTTGCATGGGTACAAACTTTACTCGTGTTATCGATGACTAGCAACAGTAATGGACTGCATGATGTGACCACAGCAACACCATGTCCTTGTCCACAAACAGTCTGAATGAGATCGACACTGTTGACCATGCGATCACCCACACACGATCACGTGATCTCGAAGCTTGATCTATTGGATTTTACATCAACAGGACAGAAACGAACGAAAAACGCCGGCGATCACATTACTTCAAGTAAACACAAACCTCACCATCTCAGCAGAATTGACAAAAACTATACTCTTTGATGAAATATCTTTCAAAAAAACAGCCCAAACAACCGCATGCATTTTGATAAAAGTAGCCCAAAAAAACGCAATCCGCAACAGCAAAAAAATCCCACAACGCAACGAAAAAACAGCACAATTGTGCGGGAAAACCGCCCAACTGGCAATACTGAAGGGGTCTTCTTTTTCTACTGTGAACTGTAGCCTACATCGGCAATATCGTATAACTGTGATGTAACAATAACGTTCTTCTTAATTGCACAACAACTGCACTCACCAGCCACTGAACCTCCAGTACAACTAACTGGGATACTTCGAATCTGAATGCAGCACGGGGATCTAAAAATTTTGATAATGACGCATCAACATACTGAAGCAAGTAATCGTTTCACTTAAAAAAACGAGGAACCCTCACGGAAGCTTTAAAACTCACCTAACCCCACTACATGTTTTGCGGAACGCTAGAGTTCCGCGGAACCCACGTTGAAGAATACTGAGCTAGATTGTATTTCTACACACGCACGGAAATCCATTTTGACGAGCACAATTCCAACTACACATTTATTAGATTTACACAGAAATGCTTTTTAGACCTAACAAAGCGCTTTTAGTGGAAGGTACAAAACGTAAGTGCACTTACAAAAGCCTAGAGCTCACCACAGCCATACGTTTGCCCACAGTCATCCACCATATTCCTTCTAAGTTCTATAACGTCGTATAAGCACTACGATCAAACGTCAACAACCACCCAACAGTCGATCAATCAACCGTGCAGTGAATCAGTAAAATTTGACACATCAAGTGAGTTGATAAGCGTGTTGAGGACCGTGTTGCAGCTTTATGTGAAAAGCCTATTGATACAACATCCTGGTACACGATTGTTTATTGTTTGGCTAAGATAACAATCGCATAAATACACATGCCATATTTTAAATAACCCAAAATGAAAAACGTCCTTCAACCGCGAGTAATATGCCGACGTTAAAACCACTTATTTCAATACAGCCTGCACAGATTTACAGCTTACAGCATAGTCCATAGTGCCGCCCCATAAAAATACCGCCAGGGGCGGACCGCATCCCCGTAGCTACGCCATTGTGTGCGAAAAGCAATCATCACAGAATGGCTCTTTGACAGGGTCGAATTAAGGTTGTGTGGGGCCCCTGGCTGAAACTTAGAAAGGGGCCCTTTCTGTATATATATAAAATTGTCGGTAATAGGGAAAAAATAAATGAACGCACTTTAATTTCTATGTCTTATAGTTACACGTAGGTTACACATAAACAAAAGACCGAAACCGTTTTAAGTAAATCGTATTTCTAATGGGTTCGACGATATTTACCAAGGCTGGATTATCATGAAAGCTTAAGTTCACATAACCTTGCCTGAATGTGAGTTCCCCGGAATCTTTAACACAGACAAACTTAATTGCAACTTCTTTATATTTAACAACGTGAAAAGTAACGTACTTGATTGTTACAGATCAGTCTTCGGTAAAGGTCAGATGTCAGACTTGTTTTTTCAAGCCGAGCTTCATAGTCTGAAAAGATAATACAATTACACTCTTGGCATTTCTTGCTGCACCATACATTTCTTGGATTGTTTTGATGTCAGATTCAGAAAGATTCTTGTCATTAAATCCTGGGTTATAAATAGGTTGCATTATACTGTGTTTGCTGAAGACAATTCAGCATTGTGATAAAGTCCCAAGGCATGGCCAAGTTCGTGGACTGCCACGGAGAATAAATTGTATTTCCCATCTCCTGGAACTGCTTTTTGGTCTGTCCAGTTTTCTGAATCAAAGCGCATATCTCCACTTATTGCGGACTTACCAGGGTAAAAAGCATGCGCTAAAATGCCCCCTATTTTCCCGCTGAATTTGTATGGCAATTTAGCTCATCATGTTTATTTAAGAATGTAATTTTTATCTCACATTCTTCACTCGAGGAACCCGAGACATCAGGCTCAACTCTTTTGAATTTCAATCCACACACACTATGCCACGTTTCAAAAGCAGCATCAATTTTCTCTAGCGTTTTTTCTTTTCCCAAGCTCTCACAAAAGTTTGTTAGTGTATATTTAAGTTTTTGTGCTTGCCACGGATGAGAATGAGTTTTTTTTTGTAGCCAAGTTATCCGGCATTCCACAGTAATCCATTTTAACTCTAAAAACTTTTTTTGCTCACTCCGTTCTACTCTTGTAGTTTTCTAAGTTGAAATTCTAAATCAGTAATTCTTTGAAGAAAAGTTTGTTCAATTGTATCAATTTTTTTATTTAATATTGTTTCTTTTAGTTCGTCTGTTTCAGTATTTGCGACAATTCGTTCATTTATCACAACAAGTGTTCCTTCAATTCTCTCTAGGTTTTCATTTGTTTGAACCATCAACGAATTTACAGCCTCGTCCAAAACTTTCTTGTTCACACCATCAGTAGGTGCTGTCGCGTCGGCCAGACCGACAAGTTTGTGATTGTTCATTTGAAGATCTGAAACCATTTGATTTTCACCATCGAGCCTCAAATATTTCAATGATTCTAACAGGTTATTAGCCCTAATTTCTCTGTTTAACGTTCTGAGATTGACAGCCTCGTGTCCAAGTGTTGGATCTGGAAGCCCAGCAATATGATATTGCCCACCCATGCTAAAATATTTCGTTGCTGTTCCTTGTGGATCCAAGTTCACACTTTTTGTTCTGATTTCTCGATTCAAGATGTTTGCGTGGTTTGTTATCGCATCGCCTACTACTATGTCAGCTGAACTGGTTGCTTCTTGTAAAACACGTGCTTCTGAATCTCGAAGTGTTCGTAAATTCAAACCGTCCTGGTCTTCCCTGGGATTTGCCACACCTCTTACTCTAAACCCACCCACAGATAAATCATTTCGCATCCAATTTGACCCATCACTTTTCAGGTAGAATTCGTTTGCAGAACTCAGTCTGAGTGCATCATTGTCATGCAGAGGTTCGCACAAATGTCTAATCCTGTTTCCAGCTATTCCAATCCCTCCCTGCATGTCCTCGCCTTGAAGCGACAGCTTCGTATCAGAGTATCCTTTTGTCGCTGCGTGGTGATTTTGTTCTGGCGCTCTCAGCTATGAGATATGATGACCATCCAAATTTAAATCTATTGCCACAGTCGACGCAGGGCTATGACGATTCAAAAATTTTTCTTCATTCCACTGCTTTGGCACCAGTTCATCTTCATTTTGTGGATTTGGATTTATATCTCTTATTCTATGCTCTCGCATATCGATTTGCCCCTGCATAGTACCCCCTTCAAGTGAAAGTTTTGAGTTTGCTACAAAATAAACATATGCTCGATTCACCACGTCATGATCTTCTTCTGGCCATCTCACGTTTTTTATCAAATTCCCGTTCATATCCAAATCACTTTCACCCACACTTTTCGAGTCGACATAGCCTTTTGTCGCTGCGTCGCCCTCGTCAACAGGGGCTAAAACGTTTTTAATCGCTTTTTTCTGCATATCAACTGGAACACCTTTTTTTAAAAATTTTTCATTGACATATTTCTTTCTTACAGCATTAGTTGGGGTTTGTCCCGAGCCGAGATTAGTTATAGCTTTTCCATTCATGTCAATGATTTGACCTTTTCGTAAAAAATTATTATTTATATATCTGAGTGAGGCCCCTTGAATTTCTGTTTGCTTGTTGTAGGACTTCGTCCAAATTTATCAACTGGCGTCTTTATTATAACGGTGAATTTTTTTTACCAAAAACTGTTGATTATGTCTTGGAGACCTCTACCGTTTTGCATCTGCTTCAAAACGTGAAGACAAAGATGACCACAAAATACTTCTTGCCTAGGTTGTATTTGCTCAGTTGGATAGAAAATGTCACCATCAAGGTACTTGTTCAACTCTGTTGGTGGGGCTAAGCCAAATGAGTCAAAATACCACTTATCGTTTCCACGTTTTAACTACGCAACCCAGTGTGTCCCGTTTCCAGAAGAATCATCAAGGTTCATTATGCCGCATTCATGCCTTTTTGGTTTCTTTGGCAAAGTGTCTCGTAAGAAAACGCCACGAAAGTTTTTCAAATCGATTTTTTAACAGCGTCTTCAATTTCAAAGTTGCTCAGAGGCTTGTTTGGTAACACTACATTTTCAACTTGCATCATTGCGTTGCAAGCACGCGTCATTTATTCTAAACATTTTTTTCTGGGAACAACACTTCATCAAATTTTATGTATGTTTCATTTCGTTTTCCTACCTGAGAAAGAATATTCTCAAACTCGACTTCAGAAAGTTCGTTGTCAGTCAACGCCTTTGAAACCATGCTAATTATGTTATTCACCTGCATCTCAATCAAAGTTTTTTGTTTCTCATGTCTCTGTATTTTTTTGAAAAGGAATTTTTCAATTAATTTAAGAAAAATTGAAACACTTCCAAAAAACACGTTCAATCCATGTAAAACCTTCCGAGAAATAGTTCCGACGATTTCTTCAAAATCTGACAAAAACCCAACGTTAAGGAGAAACATACAAAACTGAAAAATCAAAAGGCAGCCAAAAGCGAAAAAGTTCAGCAAGCAATGATATGTACTTTTCATTGTAGAGTGTTTGAGTTTTTCTTCATTCAGCCCTCTTTCAATTTTATGAATTTCATGTAGTCTGTATAAACTGGGGTTCAACTGGGGAACATTTACTTTACTTTACATTTTGGTTGATGTGTTGATTTAAATGATGATTTATTTGCTGGAAAATTTCCTGGTTAATTAGTACTTCTTTGCCCTTATTTTGCTCAGCGACATCCTGTTTGATGTGTTGATTTCTATGATGGTTGATGTCTTGCGCGACTTTTTGTTCAATTCGTTTTTCCTTTGGTTTGCACATTTATTTAATGCTAGAAAATTTGGACGAAGTCCTAGAGCAGCCAACCAAGAACTGGGATATGTTTCAACGGACTGTTCGGACCAAGAAGAAAATCAGAACCGGCAAAAACTTGGCCCCCCCGTTTCAAATACAAGCCATCTCCAACTTTGCTAAGCCCCGAGCCTTTGTATGGCTTTAAGTAGAGTCCTTGACCGTCTGTTTCATCACTTGCGATGTTTGATCCTTTTTTCAAATACAGACCTTGACCCATAGCCTTGTTAGTAGCCTTCTGAGCAAGTGCAGATCCAACCCCACTCAACGCTCCAGTCGCTAATGTTGGTAAGACAGTCTTTGCTAAAAAGGGTAGAGCCTTTGCCGCTAAACCTGCTAACATTCCTAAAAATCCACCTTCAATGGTTTTGTTGTGTTCAACTTGACGTTTACTCGTTTTTATCGTGATGATTTTTCCATTCTCATAGGCTTTTGTCATTCTGTTCACTTGTGAATTCGTCAAAGCGAGAACGTCATCACCACAAAGATCATTATAACTGAGACGAATTGACACAGGCTCTCCATGTTCCAAAGTCCTCTTGATATTATTCTTTTGATTTTCTGAAATGTTTACTCTAACGTTTGTATAACTCATTTATATTAGCATGCAAAAATTTTTTGCGTCATGCAATTAAATTTCTCTCAAGTGATATCTGATAGTCAAGTTTTCTCCACGAAGATTCAACTGCTTTCCATTTTGGTCTGTGACAAATGTTTCCATTTTACTGATTTTGTCTGAAATTATCGGAAGATACACAAGGTTTCTCGGATTTTCAACAATTTTATATCCGGGCGACACATTTGGAAAGAAACTGTAAATTGTATTTTGAGTTTTTCCATTCACATAAGACCCACCAATCACGTCCACTTCCACAAGAATTGAATTTATTGATAAGATGTTGACGACATTTTGCGATTCATGAATACCCTCTTCGTAAACCTGAGTTCGAAAACCGAGAACACTTGCAATTGAATTTCGCACTCTTAAATCAACAATAAAGTCGCCTTGAATTTCCATGACGCTTTTCAAAGTGTTTGTGTTTGCTGTTATTTTAATAGCATCATCGTTATGCTCATTTCGTTTCATTGCTAATTTTATTGTTTCTGCAATATCAATGAGATCGTAACTACCTTCTGGAATACGAATATCAATAAACTGTCTTTGTTGTGAAGACACAGGAGAATACCGGAAAACGTTATTTCTTCAATCGATGTTTGGAAAACTATAATACGTCTCGAGATTGACCAAAGCCATTTCGTATTTTCGCGTTTTGTCTAAGTCGAGTGGTGGATTAAAAGTCGTCTTTATTTTTGTTGAATTGTCAGAAACAACAATCTGAGTTGAAGTTTTCGGCTAGGGGGTTTTGAACAATTTTTTTAGCAGCGTCTAGAAGTTCTGTGTCAGTGGTACCCATTTATTAAATAATATAAAAATCGTCAAATCCAGATCTTAATTTGCCGTTGTGTTTTGGTGAGGTAAGATCAATCACAACAAAATTGTGAGGTTCCGACCATGCGTTTTTGCAAAGTTCTTTAAATTGGTCTTTCGTCATATCTTGGGACACGTGGTCGTTGAATATGTGGTCAATGTTTTTCAGGTGCTGGGGAATCAGGCAAAATAAGTTTGCATTTTCACGAATTGTTTGACTTGGCAATTTGAAATAATTTTGCGATAAATACAAACAATCGCAATTTGAATGCCTTCCACGAACGTAATATGCTTCACACTTGTTTTGTTTATGAAGCAAGAGATCATCAAATATCATAAGATTTTTATGCTCGAGGGACAATCTTGTTGGCTCAGGGACATCATCAGCTGAATCATAAAAATTACACTCTATAGGCTCTTTAGAACGGGAGCGTTGATTTTTTGCTAACGCGTCAATCAACATATTCGGTGAAATTTGTTCTCGTTGTATTTCATCACGCATTTCAAAAACTCTCATTATCGTCTCTTTTGGTAATTGTTCTTCAAAACCTTTTCTTAAAATTTTGTATTCTGGTTGAAACAAACTATTGCCAAAAACTGACAATTTTAAATAGTCCAACCAGCCAGGTCTGAGCAGAAGGTTCAGCAACAAAGTAGTCTTACCACAGCCTGATTTGCATACAATCAGACCTCTCAAACTTTGGGGCAAAAGATTATGATTCTTTTTATTTCCTGTGTGTTCATTCCAAGAAAGGTTTTTGACTTCCATTTATTTAATGAAAGCATAAAATAAATGGTTGAAATATATTGCGTAAAATGTCGAAAGTCTACTGAAACGAAAAACGTAGGAAAACTTTTAACAACCGAGAACTGCTTCACCGCAGCCCTGCGCTGCTTCAAGGCATATGTGTTGTTTGTGGAACGAAAAATTCAAAGTTTATAAGCACTAGCGGCAAAAGTTTCTTGAACAAAGCAATCAACAGTCTTCCATTTCAAATGCACCATCCAGGACATAACTTCACAGGGCCTGGCACGAAATTGAACAAACATTTGAATCCTGATCTAACCCCAAAAGCATGGTCAAAACCAATCAACAGAGTTGATCAAGCAGCTTATCATCATGATATTTGTTATGTAAAAAACAAAGACACGAAAACGAGAAACGAAGTTTGTGATAGAAATATGCTGGAAGAACTTGATGGTATTTATAACCCAACTCTTCGAGAAAGGATTGATCGTGAAATCGTAAGACCGATTATCGGAACAAAGAAACGCTTCGGGATGGGGTTGAAAAAGGACAACACCGAGCTTAGCAAGAACATTGCCTGGAGTACTCCATTAGCTGAAGAACTACACAAGCCGGTCATTAAAAATTTCCCTAAGCGAAAAGTCTATGTGAATGGAATTGATAAAATCTGGGCTGCTGACCTCGTAGACATGCAAGCATTTTCAAGGTTCAACCATGGAGTCAAGTATCTCCTGACTGTGATTGATGTATTTTCAAAATATGGTTGGATAAAGTTGGTGTGGTCTAAGTTTTCATGTTGGCGATCAATCATAAGAGATATGTCCACCTGCTACCTTCAACAACTGAAGGGCATGCTGTCGCTATTGAAAAAAATTGTTGTTTTTGTCAAAAGGAATCTAGGAAATATACGTAACTGGATTGGTCATTTACTTGAAGGGCAGTTGAAAAAGACTGGTTTTTGCTTGTTATGGCGGAGGGCGGTATTATTGGTAATGCTGACAAGAAGGTGTTGTTTGCTTCCAAAGTGACAATGTTCATTAACAATTTGTAAGGGAGGGGTTGTTTCAATAATTTTATGTAGCGGAGTGCTATAACGTTGTTAGGTTGCCCAAAACTGTGAAAAAATCGATATGTATCTTAAAACAGTGGTATGTAGACTTTGTGTAAGTGTTTTAACCAAATTTTGATTGTTTTCTGTGAAGCATTTGTTGAAAAATGTTAATTAATTTTGCAAATGTTTGTTAGTTATTATGAATCATATTTTTTATCATCAAGTAATTCTAAAAAATCATTACTGGTGATAACAATGAAAGAGTTGTTGGTTCGGCGTGGTTATGGAGAATGTGTCAAGTAGCAGACGAATGCTGAGCCCAGTGTTAAAGTATTTCCCGAAATATGCAGTTGTTGCAAAAATGGTAAATCGGCTTAGATTAGTTATCAACGCGTTAAAAGTTTAATTTAACATCTGCATGGAGTCAGAATGTGCAGCGTTTAGCGCATAGACTGAAGGAAGAAGTTTGGTGCGATTGTTGTTTTTCACGATGAAATAGCGGAACAATTACGGGATTTAGACATCTGTCACGGTATGGTCTGCGTAAGCTGTGGTGCTTTGTTGTTGCATAATAGCTCTCATAAAAATAAATCTAAAGTTAAGTCAAAAAATATTTGAGCTATTGCGGCGTTTGGCGATGGCAAATAAAAAGAGATCGCAGAACTAGGTACATTTCAAATGACGAGGCAAATATTCGTATTGCTTACCGAGTGAAGACATGATTTGAATTTCATATTATCTGCAGATGCGTATTTGCAGAAAGAGTAGACTCGTGGAAGTAAAAAGGAGAATCGCCTGTAGAGGCGCTCACAAGCACAACAGTGAGCTGACTATTTAGTTAGATGTAAGACGTGCATTGGCTCCGCTATTTGTTATGAGGTATAAGGCTTCAAAATTTGCGTTCGTCACTATATGTCGCTATCCTTCTCATAACGAGAGGTCTTAATGAAGAGGCGTTTATTTTGCAGGAAAGGCGTTTCCGGCTTCATCGAATCTATGCAGCGCATTAGAGATCTGTTATCGTTGCTCAACTATGTTGAGATGAACTGCACTTTAAAATTTCACAAATGGTTTATGCCGTGATGCACAATCTTGAAAGGTATGCAAACGCGGAAAACAGGAAAATATTAATTTTCCAAACATCTGGTTGCAAAGTCCTATCGATGGACTTGGAAAAATTCCTTTTATGCGTCCACATTCAATATTTATTGCCGTATTGTTTATAAATCTGAAACACAAAAATTTGAATTATGATGTAAAACATCATCGAGGAATCTTAAACTACTGCATGGAATTGTGCAATTTTTGCCCTGTGTGAAGAGCCTTGTCTGTCTGGTGAACCTGTTTTGTGTCCTGAAATTTACCAAAATAGATACTTACTGGTATGAGAGGAGAGAGTTTTTCTCAAGCATTTTGCGTGAGAGAAGAAATATCTCTACTTAAGACTATTAGTCTATGAGAAGACAAAAAATGTTAATGAGAAACAATGTTTATGTTAATTATAGGTAGAAATAGATTTAATGTGAATAAGTATTGAAGTAGTGTGTTATTGTTTTATTGCTAGCAACCTTATAAGAAGGTTTACACGGATCCATTAGTTAGAAAACTTTGGTTTGTACCAGTTATGAATAACACAAGTTATTTCATTATTGCCCGTTGAGGCGCTCTATGTACGTTCTGTATACTGTAAAATGCATTCATGAGGTCCTGAGTTATTAGAAAAAATGGAAATAATGTGCATTTTTAATCTTTGGACTAAGATGCCAAAACGAAGAACGCATTGCTAGTAGCGAAAAGTTCAGAGATACTACAAAAATCGGGTTTAGTCACCTTATTCACAAGAAGTAGTAAATGACCCGAAGAATTAAAGCAAACAACAATTTGAAAATTGAGATTTATGCTATCAAAAAGTATTTAGCTACTTGTTGAAACTATAGGTTTTATTTATGTAAAAACTGTAGATTTGGCTGTGTAATCTAATAGAGACATTATTTGAAAAGATGAGCAGAACACAAGTCATGCTTCTTCACTAAAGACAATGTTTTTTGCTTATCGGAATTCGAGTTTTTGGTTGGCGTTCTGTTGTGGCTATGCCAGATCGTCTGAAGCATTGAGCTAAGATCTTTTTAGCGGTCTGTAGAATGAAGTATCAACAAAACAAAGAATAGTGCAGTTTATAGATGCTAATATCGTTGCCTTGGTGGATTGACAAAATTATTTTTATAGCATCCAATGGCATTTAGGCATTTGAGTTGCTTGTTTCAAAAACATATTTGTTGCAAACAGTAATTATCTCTAACACAGATGTAGCATGGTTTTACCTGTTTAGTTGAAAACGTCTTAGTTAGTTGGTAAGGATTCGTGGCATGATTATTTTATGGAGATATATGAGAATCATTGCATAAACAGGGAACATTGAGCTAGAAAAATAAACTTTTTGAAGCAGTGCGAAAGTTTTATCACCTATGCTGTGGCCTGCTTATCATTACGTGAGACCGAATTAGTATGAATCTGAACGTGAAGCAAGTGAAGAATCATTTCTATGTTAGTAAAGGTAGAAAGAGTTGTAGTCATGATATTGCGCCAATTATAAATTGTCGTGAAGACAAAGTTATGTGACAAAGGCAAATGTATTTATTTTAAAACGTTAGTTTATTACTTTCCTGTAATGCTACAAAGCATTGGGATTACAGTATTTTTGTCATAGTGCACAAATACGTGAGCAGCGTTTGTTTAGTCAAAACATGCATTTGCAAAAAATTTGCTGTTAGCATTGCAACTATTGCGGCCTGAATATTTGTTTATATGCACTATGTGGAGAGAGCGTGTGTAAAATTTATCTGAAGAAGCGAAGTTATATTTGAAATGTTTTGAAAAGATCATTAAATGCATTATTCTACTAGAAGTCAATCGGTCTCTTAGTCAGATAAACATAAAGCAAAACTGGGGTGTCTAGTTAAGGTTTCTTTGAAATTGTGTTTTGGGGACAAAGTTCCCACAACAGCACTGAAGTATCTGTAATATTGAGGCAAAAAAAGGCTTGAGCAAAAAAACGAATGGTTGGCTAATATGGACTCCACAATATGAATGAAACTCATTGATTTCAAGTCTCTATTTCTTGCTGGAGACTTGAAACCATATTGATAAATGTTTACAAAACATCGGTGGAATGTTTGGAATATACAGTGGCACCACGTCGACTACCACCCCGCTATCACGACCGCTTTAACACGGTCTTCCCTATGCTGATGCATTACCTTTTGTTTCACTAATGCGACCACCCCGATATCCAGACAGCGGCCACAGTCCAGTTGTTACAAAACTGCTAATCGAGCACCGCGTAACACGACCACAATATTCTATCTGTATAACAAACTCATGCTGTAAACTCTTCTGGAATTTGTACTGCCGACACCGACTTTTCCCGTTGTATGATTTTGTAGTTGACCTACAGTAACGATAGGCTATGGCAGCGCGTAAGACAAAGCTAAATAACTTTAAATCAAGGAAAGAATTTGAAGAGGGACGTTTGCCCGCCTTGTTCCACTTCAAGTCCGGGAATCGAACTATCATGATTCCCAGGGAGAGATAAGATATTACAGCCAATTTGCGAATGCCTTACCGACTGGACTAAAGAAGCGCCTCTCTAGTCCTTGCGGATCTAGACATTATGAGTTTCGACGTTCGTCCTTCAGGCCTTCCCTTCACATTGCTGCGCGACGTCATCTAGTATCCGTTTGATTGGTACTTTCCGCCGGGGAAG
>Ga0210059_1004337_pt1 | contig 22854 bp, 12 predicted proteins | sample Ectturendosymbi2_FD_188042 | JGI IMG/M metagenome (GOLD analysis project Ga0210059, IMG submission 188042) | Ecteinascidia turbinata endosymbiont from Florida, USA - Sample 2 (SPAdes) (version 2) | ecosystem: Host-associated > Tunicates > Ascidians > Unclassified | place: Key West, Florida...
AAATACACCCTAGTATTAATAAATTCATATAATAAATTATCTTCTCGCAGCTAACTGTATGTAAATTTGAGTAAGCACATTCTCGACTACCGGAAAAAACAAACGGGAACCTTGCTAATCAGCGAAAGCATAACTTTTACAAACGATGACGTCATGAATTACGTCATAGGGCCCTCCACTAAAAATTGCCCCGGGCCCCCCTACCCTTTAATCCGGCTCTGTGGATGTAGCAAGTCTAGCAAGCTTAACTTGTTTGTGATTAGAAGTTAATTGGTAATATTGCTTTCAGCTTCATGTTTCATTGTATGATCTTGGTTGACTGTATTTTCTGGATCTGAGTTTTAGTGCCATTTTTGGTTGTGTGTGGTTTTATTTTTCCCAGTATGTGTTTGGCAAAGCTTTGCTTTTCAGTAAGAAAGTGGCTATAGGTACGTTGAGAGTGATGTGGTTAGAATAAAATGCTGTCTTTGTCAATTTAACAGCACCTTTGTGCTAGTATAACGAATGCGTCTACATCTGCTGTGTGAATGGTTTTCGGTTCGACTCTACCTTGGCGCCTTTCATTTTGGTAGCAGTCTAAATGTCAAAAGACCACTTTTTACAGTTGTCAAAAGACCACTTTTTTACTTTCTTCAAATGTTTCCAAACTTTTGTGTTCAGATTTACAGTTTTGGTTTAGGTTTAGGGGTTAGGTTTAGGGTATAGTACATTAATACCAAACCCAGTGCACTCTACACACTCATCGTCTGTTACTGTCACGTTGCAGGTGACGGATGAATAACTTTTAAAATACAAAGGTCCACTGACGGACCTGTAGCCACTCCGGACTATTTAGAAACAAAATACTACACTATTTTTTATTTAGAAATAGTTGCACATTGATTAGTCAAATATGTTAACAGGATTTTTTCAGGATTTGGATTTCATAGTTGTGTTGCAAACAGGATTCGGATCAGGATCAAGATTCCTACCTCTTGGATAAGGACTGGAGTCGGACTCGAAAAAACTTGAGTCCGATCACCTCTGCGTAGTAGTGCTGTCTGGATAAAATGCGATACACTCAAAACTATCGATTGCAGACAATATCGAACAAGGGTTTTCTTCATCCAATCGTATCCTTGCAATTGAACCAAGTTCACATCAGAGATCTTGATATAGAATCTTGAAGATGCAGATGTTTTCCTGGGCTTGCTGGCAGCGTTTTCGACATTCAGTAGTAAGCAATTAGGCAGGATGGCCGAGTGGTCTCTGGAGTTTGAATTTTGACATGTTTATATTAAATTTTCAGCATAGAAAAGTTGTTTTCTTAGTTTCCAGTGGACAAAATCAAATCTCACTGCTTTTTCCCCCCCTGCAAAAATCTTTTTGGTTACTCCTGAAAAAATCCTCTATTGTCCCCCTCCTGGAAGAAATCCTTCCGATGGCCATGCCAATAAAAATAACTGCAACGAGTTGATATACAAATATCTCGTTGCTAGTAACGTTCCCCAAATTATCAAGATAACAAAATGTTAACAGAGAGGTTTGTGGCTCTGAGAACTACCAAAAATACTAGAGCGAAAACTAAGTTCGAACGAAAATAAGATTAGTCGCGTGCTGCATCTTGTAGTAACGATTTCCTGGTAGTTTTGCAGTGCAAAAATCTGATCCATCAATTAATTGCTCAAGAAAGATTTTCATTTTTGGTTGGTAAGAACTTTTATCCCATGCCGATAGCCGATATTCTTGTTGATCTGAACGGGTTCACGATGAAAACCAACTACAAAACAACAAATCCCGGGAAATTATGTGGATTTCGTCCAGAAAACGTCAATGTGAGTGTCAACCAGGGCTGTGGAGCTGGAACTAAAATTTTGGGCTCAGGCTCCAGCTCTAGGCATCTAAAATTTTTGGCTCCGATTCCAAAACGATTTGGTCCATTGGAAACTAAGAACCATTGTATTATTTGTACCATTGGCTTGTTCCACAAACTATGTCTGTTGAACGGGAACTCAAATTTCAGGCTCCGGCTCCACCATTCAAAATTTTTTGGTTCCCACTCCGGCTCCACAGCCCATGGTTTCAACCGTTCCATAGGCAACCTCACAAAACAGACCGAAATTCACTCAAATGTGACCTTCATTTAATCAGTGATGTTTGTTCCAACGATTCTTACCAGGTGCACTAGTGCAAATTCCTGCATTTAAAAAAGTGTTCATGGTGCATACAACGTTGTTCGAGTACAGTTACAGCACGAGATTTCTGTTATCATGTGAGTAGCATCACCCTATTGACCGATCACAGCCATTTGTACAACAACCTTTGCTAAAACATGTGGTATCATGGGAAGGCGTTGCTGCTGGGACATATGTGTAGGAAAGCCCTTGCATTGTTTCTACTGCCTGAGCAGAAATGCAGCAATCACTAGACCTGGTAAAGAGAGGTTGGTGCTGCGTTATCAATTTTCTTTTCTTAAACGGGGAAGGGCTGACCTTGTTTTCACCTGCGTCATAACCCCGCATTTCACGTTTATCGGTTGTAATAATGATTTGATATTTTACCACCAATGAACTCACACTTATACTTCTGTATCTACTGTATTTACCTGCAACATTTTAGAAAAGTGATCTACCACTGTCAGCCAAGCAACACTGCTTTGCAATAAAGCAAATACACTTTTGCGAGGTCAACCTTTTATTTGAGCGTTTTGCACACAAGATGACGATTCTTTTATTTGTTGTTAGCTCAGCGGTTTAAGACTCTTTTCGGAAAAAAAATTCTTTGAAAACAGTGACGAAAAAGAAACACAACTTTAAATCAAATCACGTTATGCGTTTCAAATGACTGTGTTTGGTCACAAGCAAGATATCAAGGAATAAAATTCGAAACGTTGGGATATCAAGCAAGGAATTATTGGGGCTCACCCAAAATAGCAATTAAGCACACTTTTCAAAGAGATGCAAACGCATTAAATCAGCAAATGAGAGAAAGCTATCAGTTATTGTCTAAAACTGGGGTGGGCAATTAATTTGGCTCGGGGGCTACTTTGAGAAGGCAACGTTTAGCGGAGGGCCATACCATCTAACGCAGTGTTTCTCAAGCTTATTCTTCCCGTGATGCCCTTTGGTACTTTCATACAACCTGCAACCCCTTCCTGATCTTTTTCCGATGTATATGATATTATAAACATTATGATTACCACATGCATTTCATGACATTTAAATTTCAAACGGCAGTTGAATTTCATGAACCTTTAAAATGCGACCTTTGACTTTTGACTCGTGGTTGACCTTTGACTCGTGGTTGACCTTTGACTCGTGGTTGAGTGTTTGTGTTTTTATGTGAACTAGAGCTGAAAAAACACTCTCGCAGAGATATGTTGTGGCAACGGAAGCAATATGCGAAAAGCCAAACCAGGCAGGTTTGGGCAGTGTTCCCTCTAAAAAAAAATTACACTGAGCACATGTTGGTTGTAGTGCGCATGCAATTGCACAACCTTGTAGACACACAACTAGTGAAGTGTTTCAAGCAGTAAAAGCGCTGTGCGATATATATGCGACATTAAATTTGGAATGTTGCAAGTGCATTAGAATGAGATTTCACTGCGCAAATGGTCTGGCGGTACTACTCATTTGCACAGTTGCGCACGTTAGAAGGAACATACAGTAGGTTGTGGTTATGATTCACGCACAGCTCACCAGAGCCGAGAATGTGGCATTTCATGAAAAATATCACGTGCTCATGAATTATGCCGAAGATCACAAAATTAGTCTTTTAATTCATGGAGAACATTGGCTATAACCAAAGAGGTAGAGAAGGAATTTCGTACAAATTCTTCCTCCTGAGCTCAGAAAAATATCGTTGGAACTCAATCTGAAGCGATTAAAGTTGGTTTATTGTAGATATCTTCAAACTCTCATTACGTTTTTCAGTTTTTTCAACAATACTTGGCAATTTCTCAAACATTGCAACGTTTCCTGGCATTGCTTTACTACATCGGTTTTGCAACTTCGAATAAAATGCTTGCAGATTGGTCGCGAAGCTGAATGATGTTTGTAACCTTTCCTTGAGACTTTTCAACCAAATCCTGTCACTAATGTAAGATGAGAACTCGTTTGCTTCCAGTTCTGAGAATAACTTCCTTTCGTCCGTAATCTCAAAAACGCGGTTAGAACGTTTCCTTTCGATAGCGAGCGTACAGAAGTGTGGAATAGAAGAACTTCGTGTGCCGAATTCATGTCTTTGCACAGTTCTTTAAAAGTTATGATTGATTCCTTGCTTATTTCACCTGTGGAGTGAAGTTACTTGTCATTTTCTTTTGGCACTTCAGTTCAAATCGTAAAATCTGGTCATCGCAATGAATTTGCTTCTCGGAGCAGCTTGTTTGTTGCGTATACCTTAAGTTGCTACGTGCAATTTATAGCATCCGAGTTACCAATTCAAATAGCACAATATGATGCAAAATATGATTGGCAATGTATGCATCCGAACAACCCGAAGGAAATATATTTGTGTTGTTTGTACTGACAGAGCTCCCTCAGTGATGGAATCATGTTCAGGTTTCCAGAAAAAAGCTCAAAAACTTGTTTCTAAAGCAAAAGGAAAATACCTACGTCATTCACAGATGTGCGCTTCCCAGCAGAACTTTATCTACTCTTCTAAAAAATGTGCTGGACTTCACACGATAAAAATTACGGATTGCATCAAATCCGGAAGCCTTAACACCTGCCTGTTTAATAGGAAATCGATTTCACGTAAAACTACGCATCATCAGTCCTTACATCTTATTCAAATAGAATCAAGTGACTTCACTCCACAGGTCTCTTTGAATAAGATGTAAGGACTGATGATGAGTAGTTTTACGTGAAATCGATTTCCTATTAAAATTTGTGACTGTGGAGTGAAGTTACGTGAATACAGATGTGCGCAAGTCTGAATCATCGCAAAAAGATGAAAGTAGAGCCCAATCGGCTGATTCCTTTAAAGCAGGGGTGTACAACCTTTTTGCTATTGCCGGCCGCATTACTTTTATTTGCATGAAGTACGGCGGCCAATGAGTTCGAGTTATATTTGTTAGATAGGTTTAATTGAAAAATAGGTTTTATCTGGTATATGTCGTTTACTTGTGCCTAAAAGTATAATAAAATGTCGAATATTTTAACGAATTTTTAACGAAATTACGCATCATGTCGACTGATTTTCTCGCCTTGCGTTTGTTTTGCTTCAATATACGCCAGCACGGCCGCCACATTTGTATTTTAAATCACATGTGGACGGCCGCAAATTTCATTATCGAAGGCCGCAGGTTGTGTACCGTTGCTCTAAAGCCTACAGAAAACCTTGTAAAGCTTTTAACTGTTGAAGAAACTGACAAGTTGAACATATCGTTACATTGAAATCTTGCGTACTGTAAAGAAACGTCGCGATCTCAGATTAGGAAACGCTCCTCTAGTAGAAATAGAAGCGAAGTTGGAGGAAATTTCAGACTTGATCATTTTTCCTGAATGTTTCCGAGGGCCACTGAAAACGCTGTGGCGGGTCACATGTGGCCCGCGGGCCGCTAATTGGCCACCTGTGGTCTAAAACAAAGTAATTTTGGCAGTGGTAAATGGTGAAATTGTAAGAAGACGTCGAGATCGCATCAAGATTTAAGTAGAAATTGTGTCAATAATGTGAAAATGTCTTGTAAAGCAAAATGCAAGGGTTTAAAATAAGAGCTAGATGCCAATGTTCCTAGTCAATTTTAAATGATGCTTTCGGGTGTTTTTTTAATCCGAGATTAGATGTGCATGTCAGTTTGTTATTTTCAAATGTTACGCTCAGTGTGAACCGCCGAAGTTTCACTGCACGAATTTGCCAGAAATATGTCTTCACTCCATAATAAATAGCAAATTTCACGCATTTTCGAACTTTCAATGTTATCATTATGATAACATGACGCAACAACGTTACGATGACGAACTCCCACAACGTTACTTTCCCGAAAATTGTAAAGCCGCCGAATCGTATGCTATTCGCAGTTATCTTAATCTTTTCCCCGAGTGCTTGATTGTAATCGCGGTTAAGTCGTGCTCTGATCGCCATGGAGTTCTGACGAGCACTTAGCCTTGCAATGTGACTAAATTTTCGGGTCAAGTTATTAAACTTGTACATCAGATAAGCCGATTAACGCAAGAACGTAACACTATGGTGTTTACCGAGGCTAAGCAAAGCGGTAGTACCTCATAAAGGGCAAGGTCTCGTAAATCTACCATCATCAACTTTGACTTGGCGTCGTACCGAAGGAATTAGCTCGCATTATTGTTTCGTTTAAGTGCCAAAAAACTACGCAGACATGAAAGCAGCATATTTTTTCTATCTTCGTAAAAAAAGCACACCACCATGGATTTCAATTATGTATCCCAAAACACGTTTGTATCGCAGTGCAAGCAAAGTTATTAAAACAAGAAATTAAAAAGTAGCTGTAAACAACTGGTGTCAACCAAAACATAAGCTCACACTTCTGTGCACAAGTGTGAACCTACGTTTTCATCTGCACCAGTTGAGCGTCTATAACAATAGTATTCAATATGGTGGCTTCAGAACTGCATAATGACAAAATGTCATTTCGAAAACAGGAAAAAAAGAACAAAGCAAATGCTGAAGTTGCAAGACCGTGAAGGCGTTAGCATCAGCCTGCTGGAACAAGAAGAAGACCAATGATCAAATTGTTTTAATAACTTTTTGGTAGTATTACTTTTGGTTTCAGAAGTGACATTTTGAACATAAATCAGTAAAAGCAGTTGACTGGTAACGCAACCTTTCCATTGTAAGTTACGCCCGAAAAAATAGAAGCTTTGCTTGCAACTTTTTTGTTTTCTATTTGAAACAATGTAAGATGTTCCAATGTATGGGCATAGGCGTAGCCAGTGGGCCAGCACGCCCCCTAAAATATTTAGCATATTTAGTAATTTTGTGCTTTGAGAGGCGGTATCCCCAACAAAATACTGTTGCTCGCCTAAAATCAAACATTTTGCCCCCACAATTTTGGGCTGGTTACGCCACTGTACATTGGAAGTACATACTTTACAGAAAAACAATACCATTCTTACATACGAATATTCTACCCTTTCTGACTTGCTTTCTACGTTGAAAGGGCAATTTTGAGCAATTATTGCTCAAGTACTTTTCGCTTTAAGGTTAACCGCAAACGTCTCGGACTGAACTTCCGCTATCAAGCGTTCAGCTATCAAAGCAACAACTTGACAATGTCCGCAGACCGATATCAACTCGTAAGTGGCTGACCAATTCATTCTTTTACCCAAGAGTGAAGTGCTACTAGAGCAGCAGCCCGCAACATGCCTTTCGCCTCCGACCGGCTTCATTTAACGCAACGCTTCCGGATATTAGTTATTCTTTCGCAAATATTTGATACGATTGAGATTTTGTTTTCAAACTGAAATGAAGTGCACTATTTTCTTTAATCACGGGCAGGCAGTGACGACAGTATGAATTGGCAGCCCAACGCCAGATGTTGTAGTCAGTGGCGTAGTAGGCATCTGGACATTCTGGATTTATCCAGGGGTGGCAGAATCCGAGGGGGCGGCAAAAATGGCCTGAAGGAGTACATTGTAGAAAGCACTTTCAAAAATATTCCGAGTGCAAAGTGTTTCGCTGTTTCTTCTTTGTTTCCTCAATTGAAATTGTTTTTCTTCGTAATTCTGTTGAATACATCCACCCAAAACACACAACTTCTGCACTTTTGCCAGGTTTTTGTACACGCTTGATTCACATTGCTTGACCCGAAATTATAATTTGATTGTTACGTATGGTTATCACTGCTACCTGTGATTATGTCTCAATCGCCTACGTCACAAAGGAGCTCATGGTATACCGACATGGCGTAATGCTCTGTGAAGTTGTTTGGTATTTGCGAGTAGAGTGCACGAAATAGATTAAGGTTTGATTTGCCGTTGAAACAACGTTCAGTTAAGTTAAATTTTAACTATTTGTGAAGCATTTACCCGGCATAAACTTGACGTCAAACTGCAGAATTTGTGTGGGAATGGTTTTTCTCTGTTTGCTGTGCCCATGCTTGCCAAGCCTTACCACCCAGGAGTGAACTAACCAACAACACTTTGCTAAACCAAAGGTGGGATACATTGCTTTACCCTCAATTTTGAATACCCTAACAAGTTATTATTGTACAAATCTGAAAATAGTGATATTGTATGAATAAAAACAATTCAGAATGGGGTTTTTCCGTTTTGCTTAAAAAAAGAATAAAATCATGTTTCTTTTCAAAAAAAAAACAGGAGGATTGTTTTTTTTTTTAAAACAAACGGTTTTTCTCAACCCTGCTTTTCAAAGCTTAGATTGATAAAATCGGAGGGAGGATAGATTGTCTGCTTTATTCTTTCGCTTGAAAATGATCTTGTCGGGAAGCTCAATTTCGATAGCATAATTTCGTATTTTGCTTTAATGAAGGCTCGACTAGTTGATTTTTGAAATGCCAGTGATTAAAAAATTACCTGCATACGTTTTTCAAACCTCGTCACATGTTTCATGTTGCGGTCGAGGTGGCTGGAAGACATATACTGTAACTAACATCTTTTCACTCCTATTTAACCAAATGTGATATTCGTTCGCTACGCTTCTTTTCGATGTCGCGCTTTGCAAAAACTTAGTAGGCCTAAACCGGTTGAAATGTACTTATTGCAATAACATTCTTTTCTCATCAGCCTGCATAATAAGCATTTGAATTTTTGCACTGCGAGCAACGTTCATAAAAATATTTTAGCAGTGATGCTCAGAGGTGTAAACCGGCCTCATTTTTAAGCCAGAACCCGGCCCGAGCCAGAAATTACAAGCCCGAACCTGGCCAGAGATTGACATTTATTTTTTAAGCCCGATGTAAGCCCGCAAGCCAGATTTACCGAGTGAGTCAAGATAAGCGCAACTGCGGAGTATCAAAAAATGTAGTGTACGGGTATAGCTGCAAGTGCACGGCTTTAGCACACCTTGACCAAAACATTGACTTGAACAAGCACAAACTTAGCTTGTTAGTCAACAATAATGCTGCAGAATGTACCATTTCTCAAGAAAAAATAAAACTATCACGAAACTATCCGCGATGGCGCGATAAACATAAAAGAAACTATCTAGTATAGCGCTATAGGCATGAAAAACCTGTTTGTAGGCCATCCTATCTTGAAACAAGCCAAGAATCACGAGAGTGATTGATCCCAATGTCATCGCGTGCTAACTTCCTCACTGCTGTCGCCTTCTCAAAAGCAGTGTGAGACTTATCCGAGCAGAGAACAAAAGAACGCAGTTGTGTTTGCAAATAGAATTAGCTGAAGAAAAATCACAATCACGTCACTCGCAGAAGTTACCGCGGCGAGCATAACAAACGTCAAAAAAGAAAAAAATCGTTACTGTGAATGTTATATAAAGTTTTGTATGCAGGTCCGAAACATTTTGACAAACTTAAGCCCGAACCCTGTCCGAGCCCGGCCCGAAATCCGGCCCGACCTGAAAAGCCCGGCCCGACTTACAAACTCCGGTGATGCTGACCAGCGTAAGCTACATTCCGAGGATGGGGGCGGCAGAATCGCCGAAATCCAGGGGCGGCAAGCTATGCTGCTACGCCAGTGGCTGCACCAAAGAGAATGCGGTACGAACGAAAACGTCGCTTGCTTGTTCAAAGTACAGTAACTAAAAAGGAAAAGCTGGGAATTTTTGGGAGAAATTCAAATAAATTTCTAACTCAAAATTGCGAATTTTAGAATGATAATGAAACTCGCAACAAAATTGCGAGTTTTAGAATGAAAATCCGAAACACCGAAGCTTATCAGTGGTGTCTTTCAGATCTGTCCCACTGCTGGCGCAATGTTTTTTTTTGTTTCTTGTTGAAATCAGAGCTCTCTCAGTAACATTTTTTCATTTCGTGAAATCTCATCTTCTTTTCAGGAAATTCGGGTCACATTCATTTCCGATCCTTTAGAAATTAGAAACACCTATTCCAGTTTTAGCGCTGCGTTGAAGGTTGATTCGACCAAAATATCCACTGTGAAGTAAATATTACAGTCTCTCTGAAAAGAAAACTTGTTCTTAAAATTTAGTGACGCTACAGCTACATCCAGCCTCTCAATCATATTTTCAAAAAAATTGTCGATCAAGGTTTAATTATATTATGATAGTATTGATTTCTTTAGCAAAGCAACACGAATTTAGGCACTGAGTTGATCAACAACAGGTAGTATTTGTTCAGTTCATAAGGATGTTATTATCATTCTAAAACATCTCAGTGCTTCAGTCATAGCCATGTCGACGTAACAATAAGAGCTTTTGTCCGTTTATGAAGCGGGTGTGACTTTTCCGGTGTCCGAAACAGTGCCCGTAGGTTAATTGTTTAACCGAACGTGAACTGTCTCACAAAAGACACGACCAACTTGGATCCAAAGCAGAAATTACCGCAAACACGCAAATGTCAAGGAAAGATTGGATTAACTTGTTCTTTTTCTTTGTTGTTGGTTTTACTCGGCCGCGTAAAATACGATTAGCACATAAACGAAAGTAAGTAAAAGCACTGCACAGCCCTTTTCAAGAACGACGTCGCGCGGGGCACGTGTTTCGAAACACAAAAACAAACTTTGGAGCATAAAACTGGGATAGACTTCACAGTTTCATCAACACTAAAAAAGCCTTCAAAAAACTATACATGTTTTATTTCGAGACGTTTCGGATTATTCTTAATCTATCTTCCATATTTTCTTTTATGTTTATCGCGCCATCGTGGAAGATGGATTAAGAATAATCCGAAACGTCTCGAAATAAAACATGTATAGTTTTTTGAAGGCTTTTTTAGTGTTGAAAAAACAAACTTGCATAACTTTCCATGACGTTGACCACAGACCAGTAGTGTAGGAGGCGGGGATGCAGGGGGTGAAAGCCCACCCTGATAAGTTTTGATTTGTCGAAACTCCGGACAAAATCCCTAACAATTCTGGCACAGATGTTTCGACACATTTGTTCTCAGTCTCACTGTTTAAATTGACTTTCTTTCTGAAAACAACGTATGAAGACCCCTTTTTTTGAAGATCACATATCACAAAAAAGAAGTTCTTCATGGCTTTTGTGAGAGAAAATTTGCATTACCGCACAAAAAGTTTTCGGGCAAGTTTGAGCAAATTCGGAAAAAAATCCTTCGCACTCCCCAAAATTTTCCTGCCCATATACTTATGACGTTAGCACTAATATAATGTGTTTGGAATGACATATTTTTTATTATTTAGAACACAAAACTTGACATCTTCACAGTAAGGTTTTCCTGCCACTTTTCTCTTTTCAAATTAATGCACCTTTCCCTAATGTACTGAAATGACCTGTTCTGCGAGGGTTTGAGTGAAAAAATGTGGATGCCTGTTGACTGATCGCCGCATAGAAGCTCACTTCCCACCTTAAAGTGCATCAAGTGAGTGCAGTTGCTAGGCACATAGCCTAATCACAATTTTCTGAATGAACAAAGTCAGAAGCGTATCGTTGCGGTTTATGCCAAGCCAGCTCGGCAGTTCATTAATGAAAAAATCTTTAAATTGCCTGTTTTATTCTTGTTGCAGCATTTGGCTATGTGCGTTGGTATTTTCCTTGTCGACAGCAATATCACGACGTGCATAAACACTATATAGAAGCTTAATATGAATACGCATTTCGAAAATTGGTTAAACGTACCAACCAAGATGTTTGCAACATAAACTTTATCTGCAAGTTTTCTCAAAGCGTTGCAGTACAGATTGGTTTTGTTGCCCATAGCCTTAACGCATTGCATAGAAACAAGCAATGGGTATTTGCCAAATAACAGACTCATCGTCCGTTTGCAAACGGAAGTGTTTACAGTATTTGCTTCCAAAACAATTTTAGTGCATCAACGAAACAGTCCACAGACTTTTACGGCAGGTTCTACCGCAGAATCGTGATGTGTTAGTTTTGGCTTGTATTTTTTTCTCTGCCGCTTATTGCGCATAGGCACAACTTTTGTTTTTAACCATTTTACTCGAAAGCTAGATCGCTGAAAAAATGTGGAACATGAGCAATATTTGTTTTGTCATCATATCGCTTTTGGCCAACAGATAGTTCACAAAAAAGATAGTTGAATTTTTTGTCATGCAGGCTTGAGGGAAGCGAGTTTTTGATAAAATGACGTAACAATCAGCAATCGATATGCAATTGATATAATAATTTTTGTTGCTCTTCAGGAAAAAGACAAACACGATATGCTGCGAAGGGGGGAGCAAATCATAACGAGAGTTGCATTTCAAACAAACAGAAATAACACGCTCGTTTACTTCTCTTACATTTCTGATATTTTCTGATATCTAGACTCATTAAATATTCTGGTCCGGATATTGGCACTCAAATGACCTCAGTCAAATACATGTCTAATAAATCTACATGTAGAAACGAAACAAGTATGTGATTCTTGACAGAGAAACCTTAAACAAAGCAGTCAAAATAACTGTCGAAAATTCAGAAAACTCAAACAGCGCATCATGGTGTAACATTGAAACATTTCAGAAATCGTATTGGATAGCCTACTGTGCTTACGACAACGAGTACGGCGTGTCACACAATCGACAACTTCTTGGTGAATTTTCAAAAGACACGTGTGATGCTTCTTGGTTTCACAAAATGATTTCAAAACGATTTAATATACACATTTAGATCTGTGCCGTGGAATGACGCTATGGAGTGCATGGGGTCACTAAGCGCTAAGTGTCTGCTTCAGCTGCCACTAACGCAAAAAAGGCGTTTGTGCAGAAACTTTACATTTGCCGCAGAATACGACCGCCAAGAGCAGGCGTCTCCAAACATCTTTGCCAGAGTGCCACATGAGCTACTACACAATAATCCGAGGGCATATGTTAGGCCTACATTCTACCAAATCAACAAATTTTCCGGAATATTTTTTCATTATTGCCAAAATGGCTTTGCGGGCCGGATTTGGCCCGCGGGCCGTTGTTTGGAGACCCCTGACCAAGAGGAAGATCGCGTGGGCTTTTCATACGCGACGCTAAAGTAAAATAATGGCGCGATTTCAAACAAATCGGCTTGAAAACACATCAGAAAGTTCTGTTACGGCGACACGCATTATAATGCAGCTTCTTTCAGTGGAATCACACGCATGCAAACATACTACACGGTACTACTGTACAGCATTGTGCATAATCATGCATGAGTAGTGGAAAATTTTTAGTTGAACAACAAAGCTGATTTGATCAGTTGTCGCTGAAGCTCTTTTTACGACTATGCAGCGTCAGTGCAGTTAAATCAGATGCAATCCAAGGCATTCTGCCAACGCATTGCAAACTTTTATGACTGTATTTTGCTTCAACTTTACCAACTACCAGGCCCGTAGTCATGCGGTGCATTCAGGATCAGTGCCCCCCAAATTTTGTTGTACCCAGAAAAATTAGTTTTAAACATATGATAAAACAAAAATCTTTCCCCCCTAAAATTAATTTTTCCCTCCCAAACCTTAAACCCTGGCTACGGGCCTGCCAACTACGTAACTCCTCCGATTTTCCGCCATTAGTGTCGTACTTGTAAAGCAAATTGCTTTTCACGTGAGGTGTTTTACCATCTGCTGCATGTTAAAGCAAAAACATATCCGAGGCCATAAAATTTGAACTTGAATGGAATTCTAGGGGAATTTTATAAATGTCGATTTTCGGTTTGTCAAAATCTATCAAGCAGTATGGAATAACGTCACATTACATCGATCAACTTATGTGACAACTTTCACACAAAAGTGACTTCATTAAATCTGATTTTTAGTCAAGTACGAACGATGCCAAGAGCAGTATTTTGAAAATTATTTCGGAAGTACAATTCAGCAAGGTAATGCAATTACAACATTCTTATATTTGTGCTGTTTCAAACGTTTGCCCCTTACCTTAAACGAAAAGGAAAATCTAAGTAAAGGTATTTTGACGTTAACGAAATTGGTGCAAAACGGAATATCCTCAGTCTGAAGACCGCCAGTTAATCGCAGTAATATCACACAATGGTGGTACATAAATGTAAGGACCCTTATGCTATTTGAGCTGTTTATACATAGATATGGATTACTGAGGTAAGTTGCATTGTTTCAGAACAGATCCACAATTGCCTTAATTTCAAAAGCCAAGCGAAGAAAATTGGTTTTTGCTTACCTTTGAAAACTAAAGGACAGCATACTGCCAAGGTTTCCTCTAAACCACCTTGACTGCTCAAAGCGCAATCGCCAGGGACGCTGCTGACTAGTTTCTGAATGGTGCTCAGTAAGTAAACTTAACGTCTATCCCTGTTATTAGTCCAAAGCAGCCCAGTTTACTCTGGCACGAAATCCTACAAGTTTTTTTCTTTCCACTTCCAAAAGAATTTAGTACTTAGGCTATGAGAAAATCGCAAGATTTCAAAAAAGGCCTTGTTGACTATTTTCAAAGCAGAAATGCGCAAACACCATGAACAACTCATCTTTGAAATTCTTACTGCAATGAATGATTTCCGAAATTCTTACAGCAATGAACGAAGATACTGTGAATGTCTACCACAACACAGATTCTTTCAGAAACAAACGCACAGACTGGAAATTTACGTTTCTCAAATCTACTATCTCACCATTGGTTTCGCTTCTTTTTTGGTCCAGATTTGAGTTTTAAAAGCTGATTTTAAACTTAGATTTATTCCTTGCTTTGTATCACTCTGCGATCGGTACTTTGTTCCTCTTGCAAGCAGCACGTCCCTTCAACAAGCCAAACTCCAAAAGTTCACCTTTTCCGAAGAAAAAAAATTTGACCCGAGAGCCATTGTGTTCCAAGAAGAAAACCTCCGTAAATTGAGGAAAAGATTAGCATAGCTTTGATTTTATTGGTGTCCTGTTCAACGGGGTACCTCTCGCGTTACTTGGTTATCGTTGCCACTTGGTCGACCTTGGCCAAATTCGTCAGGAGAGGAGTTTTAGGAAAGCAATGACAAGTAGCAGCAACAGGCAACAGTCTCTTCTTAACATCATCGAAAGAAAAAAACAGCACCACGACATTTATTACCGAGTTTAAGCCTGATACTATTGGAATGTAGGTGGACGACTGGTCAGGCACCGGAATTGCGGACACAACAAGAACAAGGGTATCAGTGACCGTGGTTACAATTGTGCAGACAGTCAGTCGGATTATGAGTTCTTTACATTTTGTGTTGGTTATTGTTTTCACTTTGATGCGTCGAAACAAAGGCCTGACCATTAGTAGCAGTAGACAAACTTTGCAAAAAGTGAAAAGTCCGAAAGTAACGCGAATCGACAAAAATACAATATCCGAAATCGGTGGAACCACGCATCCCTTGTCATTTGAGTGAGCAGGAGTGGTGGACATGCAAATGCAGTGTATCAGGTTGAGGAAGATTAGTCCTGTCAAAGTACCCCAGTTCGCGACTTTCGTTGGTAAAGTGTACATTTCTTTGAAGGTGGGAGCCTGGTAAATTTGGTATTGGCGAATCCACAGCACCAGATATACAGAAAAGCGGTTGATGAAGTCCCATGCAGATCCCATAACGACGTACACGGTACATACGTCTTTGGTTAAATCCTTGCCGAAGATGTCAATTGCGTACCAGGAGCTTTGCAGGAGGAGCGTAACAGCGCTTAAGGTGCAAAGGTTATTCGTCCACCAGGCTGGGCTGAAGTTGCAGAATCCCCTTGTCCGCTTCGGTTTATCTTCTTTAGCAAATTTCACATGATACAATACTGTTGCAATGGAAAGGTATAGGCTCACAGCTGAAAGTATATAGCACAGAATCTTCTCTGCTGGCCGGGTGGAAAAGTATGTCACGTGTCCGCGAACGTTGGAAATGGTGGTAACATTGAATTGTAAGTTAGACGTCGGACTAAAGCTTTCAAAATCGCGACTTGTATTTGTTTCTGCGGATGCGTTTGACGTCATGACAAACACTGTGAACACATCGCTGTTGTCGGCATTCATCTTGTGAGCTCAGCGGATGGCAAAAACACTTCAATCTAAATTTGTCGGAATATCCAAAAGAGTTCAATAAACGATTTTGAGCAAATTTGCTTATAAACACGATATTGCATTTGGGAACAAGGTATGTCTAAATCTGTTAACCAAAAACAAGAGCAAATGAAATATAACTGAAATATAAACACGTTGCAAAGCACTTGAACAAGTTTGGTTGTCGTATTACAACAAAAGCCTTTCCTTGTATTCCTAACATTAAGTTGGCGATCGCACAGCCATTCGTTATGTTAAAAAGAATCGTGGTTAATAAGATGATGCTGGAAGTCTTTTCACTAGTTTACCTTTGAAAGTCGTCACGTACAACAATGCAATTATGACTTCATGGGTGTGTTTTATCTGTTACGTTGTGGACAGAACAAGGAACAACTTACTTGAAAATGTTCTAAACAGAGATTGTCAACAGTCAAAGTAAAAGCAGCCATTCGCGTTCCATGCAAATATTGAATGTTGCTTTCCATAAGTAAGACGACGGTTAAAGTACATGCGTTTGTTCTCCGCTTTATCTCTAGCAGCTTTCACCACTATGCAATTACAAATTGTGCAGCTAAAATTTGTTTTACGTTAATCCACGTTTTGTTACTAGAAACTGTTATACCAGGGGTCGGGAACCTATGGCTCGCGAGACAGATGTGGCTCTTTTGATGACGGCATCTGGCTCGCTTGATATTTTCTTAACACGATTGTTACGAATGAAACTTTTTCTGTAATTTTCCATCTACCAGACTACAAAGCCATCAGCAACACTATGCAGCACCAGAAGTCGCATTAACAGTAAGAAGCATGTTATAAGAGAAAATTCAGACATTTACCATTGTTTAAAATTGTTACTTTTGCTTAAAAATGCACACGTTAGTTAAGTAAGTTAGTTGCATTAAGTCTTGAAAAATATTATATGGCTCTCACGGAAATACAATTAAAAATATGTAGGCTTCATGCCTCCCTTAGCCAAAAAGGTTACTGACCCCTGTGTTATACGTTAGAATTTGGTTTAGCAATAGAATTTGGTTTAAAATCTTGTTCTAATTACCACAATGGCAAGTGCAACATAAAAAAGACGTTAGTGATAACAAAGTTGCTGGAGTTGGTTCGTCTATCTCAGGAGTCTCCAAACTTTTTTGTGCAAGGGCCACATATGCTATTACACAATGGTTCGAGGGCCGGGTATCTTACGTAATGTGATTGTTTCGGGATATGTTATATTTTTTACCAAATCTGCCAAATCAACAAACTTTCCGTAAATATATTTTTTATCAATTATTGACAAAATGGTTTCGCGGGCCGGATGAAATGGCTTCGCGGGCCGGATTTGGCCCGTGGGCCGTTGTTTGGGGACCCCTGTTCTATCTGAAAACAAAATTATTTGCAATTTTCGACATTACTGTGACTTTGTTTTCTTTCGATGCTTTGCGCCAGTTTATCAGAATTTTTCTTTTGGCTGACCCGGGTTAGGTTCCTGCGAGTGAGGTGAAAATATCGGAATTTCAACGTTTTTGCAAAACCAAAAAGTTCATTCAGTTCAATGTAAAGTTTCTCAAAGGTGTATGTTCATAGTCATAGCCTAATGCTGAGACTTGGACGTAAATTGATGTACAACCCTCCAAAACATAAATAATAGTTAGCTTTTTCTAATCAAGCTTTGACAGTTTACAAGATTCTACATGAAACTTGCTGAGCCAATTATATGTGTAGCCAACCAATTCGTAAAAATACCAATAACATGTCCAGATAATTTTTTCAAATTTTGACAAATTTCTAAATCTTTTGTGTGCTGAAAACAATACGCCTAAGCGCATGATTTTTGCATCCTTTTGCATCTTGACGTTGCTTCCGGTAACAAGAACAAAAGCGTTCCACGTTAAGATTTTAACTGAAACGCCATGACGACCGAATCTATCTCAAAAGCATTTTCGAACAACTGCGTGATGCTAGCAACACCGTTGCTTTTTATTTCATTTTTGTGCAACTGATCACATCGGGTCGATGTGATATCGCAGTAGCTCAATACGCGTTGCAACTTCCATTTGACAAAAATTTATGGGGTGTTCTTAAAACGAAAAGCAATGTCTTCTTTGCTTGAATCCTCTCCGCAAACGTACACTAGAGTATTATTTTTAAAAACTGTCCTTGCTTTTGACCTATTTTTTGTGACTCAGACAATGACACAATATACTTAGCCTTTGTTTTCTGCTTTTCTCATGATGTCAACTCACCGCTTTCAGCATGCTTAAGGTTTGCCACAGGTTCGTCGCAATTACTTCATACAACTATTGACAACCGTCGTTTCCTTTTTTCGCTAAGGATTTCGCGCAGCAGTCCTGGTCTAGCCATTATGGCTCGTTATAGTCGACCAAACTCTTTATGTGGCTCAAGACGGATTTCACAACAGCAACGATTTGGATAAAAATTAATATTCATGCCTTGGGAAATTACCCATCGAAAAGGATTGAACAGCTTTTCGACGAGACCGAGTTTTATTAAAATCGTCAAAACTTACTCTCGATTGCCCGGTTGAAGGAAATTACTAGGCAAGCCTTTACTGTAATTATATCGCATTTAAGTCATTACGTCCGATAAAAGCAGAGTTCATGCTTTGCAGCAATTATTTCACGTCCCGTTTTGTTACAACAGAAAGCACATTCTTTTAAACAAACCTCAGTCGCTTTATCAGATGACGAATGTTGTGTTTCGCACATAACTTACACAAGAAAAACTGTGACAAAGCCTTTTACTTTAAACACTGAATCAGCTACAATGCCTCATTAGTCATACAAATGGTTCACCAAATAAAGAGGATGCTTTTTATCAGCTGCTGCAAATTCACTAGTATTTAAGACGCGCAGCAATGGGTAAATAACATTTTTTTGATGTGACTTAAAAGGATTTCATTTTTGCACCGTGCGTCAAAAACAAACAGTCTTTTGCTTTAGTCGCTCGTATAGGTTAATGAATATCAAACAGAACTATGACAGCTTTTACGAGATTTTATGATGTCAAAAACTATTTGGTCAACATTTCCGTACCTACAGGATGTCTTTCAAGTAAAGTTTACGGTTTTCATGTGGTGATGATTAATTACATGAATGATTGCAAAAGTAACAAGACTGAATCTTGCAGGAACAAGCTCACAGCTGGTAACGCGATGCAGCCAATACCACAAAATATAACTGACTTATACATCGCAAATTCACAGAAATCGTATCAAGTTACTGCTTCAGTAAGTAAATAAGTGGTTTGTTTGACTTACAATCTCCTTTTCGATATATTTCTTATGAAAACCCTAAAAATTAAACAAGGTGTCGCCTGCTCTTTTTGTTTATCTTTCATAAACCAAGCATGCAATATATTTTGCAATATCTTGTAGACAGCGGCGTAACTAGAGGTTTAGGCCAGCCGGTGAAAACATAGCTGAAGGAGGCCCAATCGCCCACATTCAGAAAAAAGCTGAAAATGATAGTGCATCCGAATGCGGATATCCATACTAAACCACGATATCACCGGAAAACACTCCGAAAATCGCCAAAAAACAACAACCTCGTGAAAAACAAACGAATACTAAAACTGAAATATAACCGAAGTTGGGGCCCGCTTTTTACATTTAGCTTGCCACAGGGGCAGTTCGCACCCCGTCGGTTACGCCACTGCTTGTGGATACTAACGCAGAACGCAAAATGGAAATATTGCCATACACTGCTATTCATCAACAGCAAACGAATAGCACAAACTTGCGTGATGATGTGAAGTTGAAGTTCTTGGTGCATGTAAAATTTTTTAAGTTAAAATATGCAGTGGTAATGTTGTTTGTTTTGCAATTTTTCCAGTGCCAGTTGTCCAGTGAGTGGTTATCCAACTGTGAAGGTCCTAGTTGGCAATATTCTCACCACAAATTTCAAGGAGACAACAGCCATTCTGACACCAATTTCATATTGCAATTATGACAAATATCGCTTTTAGCCAAAGTTGTTCAGACAAAAAATAGTAGCAAAAGCAGAGAAAAATTCGAAGAGCAAACACAAGCTTACGTGCACAGATCACGTGCTAACTGCAAACACTGAAAATCCAGGGAATAAATCGGTACAATTACATTTATTTTTTTCTTTTCTCGTGGAATATAAACATAGCTCACTTGGAAGGTTTATCTGTGGTTGCAGTTAGATCAGATAAACACTGTTTTGATGTTCTGTATGAAACCATATTTCGTAGAACTGATGGGGTCCCGGAGATCCAAAATGCGAAACTTTTAGGATATTGCAGTGTTTAGCTAATTTTTGGCTATTCAACAACTTACGCCAAATAAATTTTACTCAGAGACCTCTTGGGTTTTTTTTTGTTTTTGTTTAGGTTTTTTAGTTCATTCAATCTACGTTCCGCGGCCCACCTTTCAAAATCATTTAAGACGCCTGTTTGAAAACAGAGATGGAACGCACGGAGCACTGATCCAGCAAAACTCTTTCAGAACAGAGTGAGTCATGTGCGAGGTGACTGTTACAAAGGAGATTCACGTCGCTTCAACATAAATCATCAAAAGGCATCCTCAAGCTACTTTTCAAAAATATAGGCTGCTGGTGAAATTGCGAAAGCTATCTAGTCTGCCAGGCATTAAATATTTTGATGTACCCTGAAGCTTAAAGTGAAACGTCAGTGAAGGCTACGTCGGACGTATTATTTTCAGCATAAATTGATTGGCCAATGTCATGGTTGATTTTCACTTCTCACCGCTCTCTGAAAGACCATAGGTTAATCCGTGAAAATTGGTAAAACAGCTATTCATAACGATAGCAAATGTCCTCATCTTTGGCACTGCAATACGAATGCTTTAGCTCAGAATTAAGTGGCGAACGTATTCGGCATACCTATCACGTTTACAGCATTAGCAGAATATCCCTCATCGTTCAATTGAACATGGAATGCGCATGAAGAAAGGTTTATTATCCTTGAATGCCTGCATCCAATATTCTCCTCCCAAAAACAACTTTTCCGCTATTTTAGCTTCACTAGAAAGTCCACAAAAGTACTAATTTATCAAAGCAACGTGCGTAACAGTAATCGCTAGGATATCAAATTTTTGTTGCAAAATGTTGGTTTGCTGTTGTTGATGAGATTCGATACCGCTAAACATTATTTTTCATATTTTCTAATCAATGAGATCCTGTGCTTTCAGCCAATGATATGTACAGTACATTTAAAACATTTCCAAAAATGTGACACAGCCAAAAAATGGTCTTAGTGTCCATGTACGGGACATCTGGAACAAAAATATACAATAGAAGTAGATGATGGTTGTTGCGCTTCTTGCTGAGCGTAATTTGAAGCAAATTAGGTATACTGTCAAACGTTTCATGAAAAAATAATTTCCTTATTCACAGCGGCAACATAGCAATGGCTGCCCAGAATATTTTTCGAGACAATGACCTGCCATTTGGTCTAGCTGCATAAAGGTCGCGCAGTTTGTTGAAAATGGACAAAACCTCAACTCAAAATCCGCCACGTTTAAAAACCCTTCAGTACCCTTGGTACAAAAATTGCTGTACGTAGCCCACATTTAGCTGTTCCAAAGCTAGTCAAAGAGATACTGATTACGTGTTACTTTTCAGATAAGATTTCTAGCTTGAAACGTCTCTCTTATCTAACATAGAGGTATTATCGGTTTGTAAAAAGCTGATCAACATTAGGTCAGTAATTTCATCGAGACGAGCCAATTTCACTGGTGGATGTGCAATCGCGGGTTTTGACAGGTTATTGCGCCTGAGGCACGTTTAACGATACCAATTACAGCTAAAACCGTAAACACTAGAACTAGTTATTCCGTGATTGGTGCCAGTTTGTTGGACTGAATGTTACTAACATTTAATCAAATCTGTTGAGTTGAATGCACGGTAGAGGAGAGAATGCCACACACTTTTAGTTAACTGCTGAATACTTTTATAAATAAAAGCTCTTTCTGAAAATCGTTTTGCACAGCAGGCCTCATTTTTAAAATAATCATGAAGTTGTAAAGATGGAAACAAACTTTACGTAATGGAACAAGATCAACCTCTCAAGATGGAAGCAAAGTTTCATTAATTTTTCACAGTCCAATTAATTTTATTTCCCTTTTCGTTCTGACTTTAATGGAAGACAATTTCGGATACAGATAAAATATATTGAAACCAATCCCCAGACAATTTTTCTAAAAAATATTACCTCAACTTGTGAAAAGCAAAATGTATGAATTTTCTGTCTCACTGAAGCACACTGATTTATCCGACCCTCGATTCCTAATGTTGTTACATCTCTTTTAACTAAATTAAAAGTCCAATTTAAACATCAAGCTAATCAATGACACTCTTGACACCCGTGTAATCGACCAACTATAACAAAGTGTTACTGACGTTTTTATAGCTTTGTATGATTTTCCAACTTTTGAATTTATTGCAATTTCTTCAAGGAAAGTTTCGAAAATATTCTCAAGCACTCTTCCCAACATTATCAGTTGCACAACACGTAATTTTTCAAAAACTTCAACTGCGCCAGGGGTTTGAGCCAAAGGGAAAACTTACCTGAAGCGAGTGTAGCTTCTATTGGAAGTGGCCAACAGGACACCAATCAGAAAAAAAGTTGAGAAATAATAGCTACTCCCGAGGTCCACGGCCAAACTAAAACTCGAAGACACAGGAAAACACTCCAAAAAGTGCCGAAAAATGCAAAAAAAAGACAAACTACACAAAACCAAAAAAGTACCACGGCAAAACATAATCAAATTGGGGGATACGATGGTGCATTCAGCATGAAAAGCGAAGCGGCTCCGAACATGGCCAACCATCAGATACACCACAGAGTACTGCACCTT
>Ga0210059_1004338_pt1 | contig 22853 bp, 11 predicted proteins | sample Ectturendosymbi2_FD_188042 | JGI IMG/M metagenome (GOLD analysis project Ga0210059, IMG submission 188042) | Ecteinascidia turbinata endosymbiont from Florida, USA - Sample 2 (SPAdes) (version 2) | ecosystem: Host-associated > Tunicates > Ascidians > Unclassified | place: Key West, Florida...
GAAATTTGTTGAAGCTGAACTTCCTTCTGAACCTTGCTTGAACAATCTGGAAAGACTTCGTTTCGTAATATGTCTTTACACAAAAGATCTTCTGCTCCATCGACCAAGGCATCATTAGACTATTTTTGTTTAATATATAGAAAGGTTAACTATTTCCCTATGACAATCTGGAAAGAGAAAAATGAATAAGGTCATCGATAAAGGTTTTAGAAGCTGCCGCTTTGTTTCAACAATTGTGAAACACCCTGTACTTCAAAATTGCAGCTACGCACAAGCAACAATAGAGTGAACCTGGTCGAGATGGGAATCTCTATTGTTGCTTGCTCGTTGCACTAGCGGACTTGGAGTCGTTTCCGTTGCGTGTTCGCATCTCCCATAAGAAACCGCAACTAGAAAGCAACAAAATAAACTCTCTCAAAGTTATTTGTAACCACAATAAGGTTACACGACAGTCAAGAGAATTGTTGCTTCTTTGTTTTTAAAAACATGTGAAACGTTTTTTCAGCAAAAAATCGGTGGTTTTTATCCGTGTTTATATCCGCATAATCCGCACTTAAATCCGCGTAATCCCCATTTATCGCCAGCAGCGAAACTTACCTCAACCTTTGCAACAACATCACCATCAGTATTGTTTGAATAGAAGAACTGAGTATTTAACTGACTTACCAATCCAAAATTCAGTGGATAAATTTCCAAATCCTCGTTTGTACTCGTTCCAAGTTCTATCGTGAAACCCCACTTGACCAGAAAATCGTCGTTGAAAAACCTAAAAAGAAAAAAATACCGGAAATGGCAACGAAAACTTCGAAAAATCTCTGCAATAATTTGAATATTTTTTCGTATTTGAAATTTGGTGTATTAAGAACAGGGGCGACTCAAGGTCAACAGCGTCACTCGGGCTCATCACGCAATTGAACTTGTACTATTACTGACTGAATGCAACTGTTCGAGGCTTGCATCACTGAAATTTCCATTTGCTCTCATTCTGGCTGGCACTATTGTGGCTCTGTGACGTTAGTTACACAAAATGAACGGGAAGTTCTCATGAGAACTCGTCCTTTGTTACCATAGTCTTAGCCAGGGGTGGCCAGAGGGCCACCCCTCACCCAATTTTTAGAATATCTAGTCATTTTATGCTTTGAGAGGCAGTATCTTAAACAAAATACTGCTGCTAGCCTAAAATCAAAAATTTCCCCCCCCAAATTTTTTGGTTCCCCCAAAATGTTGGGCTGGCTACGCCATTGATTGTTACGTAGCATACGTTACGGAGCGATCATAACGTCTCTGCGTACTAGGCTCATTCATATTAACCCGAGCCGAGTTACTGGACAAATTATCATTTGTTTGAAATTATTCTCGAATGGGAACTGTGCATTGGATTGGAATTCAAATTCAATAATCTATGGAAATCCACTGCTTCAAAAAACATTCAGTCTGATATGAATTATACTTTGAAAAATACTTAATTGCTGAGGGCAGCTCGGGCTCTAACGGATGAGCCCGAGCAAATCTCTGCGTTCTAGGCTCATTACTATTAGCCCGAGTTACTGGACAATTCATTTTTGGTTTGAAATTATTTTCCGATGGGCACTGTCCACTGGATTGGAATTGAACTCCAATGTTCTATGTAAATCCATTGCATCAAAAACTCATGAAGCCTGAAATGAATTATATTTGAAAAAATACTTAATCGCAGAGGGCAGCTCGGGCTCTACGGATGAGCCCAACTCGTCGACATCATTGGAAAGTCGTTTTGTCTTCATTGAAGGGAGACTCGATATCAATTTAAAAACTTCGAAACTACAGATTGGATGAAAAAGATTTATTGCTGTAAGCATTGTGCAGCTTGCAAGAGCATGCCCAAAGCGTTATTTTCATATTACTGTAAAACAGCGCTTTTCAAACTTTATTTAGTTACGGCACACTATAATAAATACTAGATTTGGCCGCAGCGCACCTACTTTATAAAAACCTACTCTTCACAAACTTTGTAACGGAAGTGATGTAACCACAGAAGGTTTTGTCAAAACATAAAACATTCGCGGCACACTTCAACCTCTTCAGCGGCACACAGTTTGGGAAACACTGCTGTAAAATGTTTTTGGTCAGTTAGATCCGTTTCCTTCAACTTACTTGCCACCTTTGAGAGCAATAGACTTCTTCGCCCGATCTTAATCTCTGAGTTCCGTCTACTACGGATTCTTCGCACGATTTTGCAAATTGCAGCAGTTGCCATTGTTCGTTTGCAGTGTTCAATTTTGATTGAAGTGATAAGAAAGATTGGTTAAAGGCTGAAAAACAAAACAAACAGTTACTTATACGTATTCTTGGACAAGCTCGAGCCATATGCTGCTTCTAGAACATAAGCGAAACACAATGGTTTTTCTATGCTAAATGAACTGCAAAGTTCTAACTGCACAATGAAACTGTGAACTTGCATGGCTTAACATTTCAGCAGTAACATGTTAGTTCAAAGCTTTAGGTTGACTGTCAGTTTTCGAGAAGTCATGCCATGCCTCTGGCTCGACTTTTTCATTTCAACTTGCACATATCTATATTTAAGTAATTAGTCTCCACAAAAGTAACAGAAGCGAATCAATCGAGCAAATATTTTTGCAGGAAATCAATTTAACGTAGCGCTACGTATCCTTCTTCCTAAAATCTGCAAGCAATGGTTGCGGGCAAAACAGTGGTAGGTTACGACAAAAGTAGAGAAGGCAAATAAATTGAATCTTACAAGGAATGTTCAACATACAAATAATAAGTTTTAACTTTTAGCATAGGCACTTGTTATATTCTTGCTACATTGATCTATCTAAACAGCATTATTTTGAAATTGCTAGTTGCGTGCATCTTCATATTCTTCCACAGCTCAAGGAACTGCTCTACAGTGGGTAAAGGTCGACTTGGATGAATTTGTCTGCCCCAGTTTAAACGTTTTGACGTCAAAGTACTAAAGTTGTTTGAACCAAATAGTGATGTCGCAGACCATATAGTGATGTAGTAATATTTGCAGTGATATCATCAGCGACATCAAAATGCCATAAACAAATCAGAGCTAACATCTCTAGCTGCTTACCATCAATAACATTCAGCATTTTTTGTTCAAAAGCTTCAAAACGTTCTGTAGAACCTGGATCGCCTTTTGTACCTTTGGGACCTTGCAATCCAGGTGGCCCGACGGGCCCAGGTGGGCCTCTTTTTCCAGGAACGCCGGCATTTCTTATTTGACCAGAGCGATTAAACTCTCCCTTGACCCAAAAATGTCCCTTAGTCGAGGATTGCTCTCCAGAATCACAGACTGACATACATCTGAATTCCTGGCATTTAACATAAGCTGTAACGAGATAAAAGCTTACTTGGAAAAGTAAGACGTTCATATCTTCGGAATTACTTGAAATTCCTAACTAACCTGTAAAGTAGCGTTCAAAAACTTAGGTTCAATACTTATTTTTAATAACAACCTCCCGTGACAACTACTGACATTGTTTTATTTAACTTTGTAAAAAAAAAACACAAAAAAGACCATTCAAAGCACTGCACAAAACGTCTTGTAAAGAAAAAAATCTCATTAGAAACAAACCCTTTCAACACGTTCTTAACACCGGGGTGTCTTAAATCCACATCGCCTCTGCGCTCAACTACTGCATCGGTTTTCAAACCCAACATTTGTATAATTTTCCCGAGTTGCTTTTTCACAGTAAATGTTACTCCTGGAGCCTGTTCAGCCCTTTTTTCGTTGCAAATTGTTGCAATGAAACCAAACACCTTCATTATCCATGAACACAATATGAGGTATTTCGGGCAACACACGTCACTGGATAAAAGGTCTGTTCACGATTGCAGGTCAGTTGTTCCTGTATCGCTGTCCACTGCGTTAAAATGCTGATGAGAATTATTCTTTTTTGCTGGAATTTCTTTTTGTATCGCCTGATATTCGTATAAGTCATTGAAACATTTTTTATTGAAAAAGAAACAAAAACAAAAAACAACGTTTTCTGCTGCGCGAGAAAAACATATTCATAAAATAACATGAATCAAATTAATTTGAAGAAATCGCTGTTGTTTCGCAATCAAGTTTGTGCAACAGGCTGCATTATATTGGTGCAATTCTTGACAGATCAAGTTGCAAATGCAAAATGCAATGTTACTAGTCACCTTGTGAAGACAACACGCAACAAAGAGTTTTATAAAAAAATTGCGGATTGTTTCAAATTCGTCGCCTTTGTGGAAAGTATTTACTTGAATACACGCTGTTTAATGAAAACAACACGTAACAAAAAGTTTTGTGTTGGAATTTGGGGCTTCAGGAGTGCCATGGTAATGAACTATATTTTGAGGTTCATTCACTACGATTTTACTGGATAGCAAAAATATAATTGAACGTGAATTCACACTGAAAATGCGAAAGTCAAGTAAAATGATTAACTTACCAGAAATGACTTCCATAGTCCATGAAGCAAAGTGCCAGTGTGCCAAGTTTTCATTCAAAGTGACAGAGTTTAGCTTTTTTATGTTTTGTACAAAGTTCATTTGTCTGTAAAATACAAGTACTTTGAAAAAAATCTTTTTTTGTCGGATCGGGCATCAGGGTGAAGAAATGGCACTAACCTCGCGGTTGCTTAGTACGTCATGATAATAGATCTGCGCTAGACGATCTGCACTTTTAACGTAAAAGTCACTGTATTTCTTCAATGTCTCAATTGAGCATACAATGAATATTTATCCATGCAGCGCAACACTGAAACATGGCGTCGACTGCTCTATTTCGCCAGCTATTACAGCATGCTTTTGAAAATGTACACTTTAATATAAATGCAATGCGAAAGCAAAACAGGTTTTCAAATAAAGTATGGTGGCATGATCAAACGAATTACTTCGTTCGTTAAACCCTTTATGCCAGTGGTTTTCAACCTGGGGGATGCAACCCCAGAGGGGTCGTGAACCATTTTTGGAGGGGTCGCGAACAGATATTTCATGTACACAGCTGTATTGCATATGCTTTATTCGAGTTTTAAAGGAGGCCGTTTGGTTATAGTGGCCTGCTATAATGAGTCAGGTCACAAAAAAGTTTGAAAACACTGTATTCTAGCGCTGTATTCCAGACAGGTTAAAGTTGCAATTGTTACGTCGGCAGCCTGGCAGCATCAACGGCCTTCTCAGGTTTGCTTTTTGGATGGGTTCTGTTCGTTTTATGCGCTGACCTCACAGCCGGCTTGTTTTCCTGTTTACAATGGACAAAACTCCTCTGCTATTAATCTCAGGGAAAACCCCTGATCAGCCGCACGGCGCATGGGCCGCGTTCTTGCTTTTCACTCTGCGGGCGAAGTTTTACTGATCAGCAGCAGAGCCAGCGCTGTCACTTCCCTGTAATTTCCAGTCGAGTTGCTGAGTGGAAATGGTCCGTGGAAGCGCTGGAATAACGACCATTGTTGAAAAAGCCGACCCCCAATGAAACCAGACATTGAACGAACTCAGTCGCGGGGCTACAAGATCGCTATAGTTATAAAGTGCCATCAAAGCACCATATAAAATGAAACAACCATTGTTAACGTTTCGTGGAAGAGGTGGTGAATTTCGCTCGTGATGTTGGTGAGAGGACTAAGTAGAAAACGTATGATATTTCAAGTGCGGAAAGAAGTTGGAGTTTTGAATTGATGGAAAAATCTCTACTATCAAATGGGCATGCTCCTTGTTCATTTTTAAGGTTCAAAACGTAAATGGCAGGGTAACGTTTGTGTAAACATAAAACCCTGATTTATTCTTGTTTTCTCAAAGGGTGTTTGCTTCATTCTTGTTCCTTCTAGCACGTAAGTAATGAACTTTGAAAACGAGATTTAACATATCTGAACAACCATGGCATGTAATGGTCGAACATGTAATCACCCTTTCTGCCCAAGTCACGTAATCAGTAGGGGCATTTAAAGTCATAAAAGACATATTTTCTTCTGTGCTTCAGGGGGCTGTGAAACAAATTTTAAAACAAAAATCGCACCCCTAGGAAGTCTATAACAAAAGTTATATAAAGTCATAAAAAGTCATATTTTCCGTGTTTTCAAGTTTCCAACCTAATTCAATAAGGAAACCATTAAAACAATCTCAAAATATCAGGTGAAACTACTATATCGCTAGGTCTAATCTGCATTCTGCAAAATGAACCCACTTGAGCACCCTGCAAATGTTGGCAAAGACGTAAGTGAATCAAGTTATTTGGATGAAATATAATGAACTGTCTAAAAATGCATGTTCTTGCTGCCCTAAAGAAATAAACCAATGTCCATGCATGTTTTCAGTTTCCTTCAAACCAAACCATACATTTTGCTCATGGTTTGATCTGTTTATTATACAACAAAGAGCTTTGGCCTGGTGGCAAGCTTTTGAGTAATCTGCCTGCTTCTTGCTTTCATCTTTCTGCGATGATTAAAACCTGCAAATGTATATATTTTTCATAGATATAATCTACAAAAATGGCGGCGAGTAAATCGATCACAGTTTGTTAACAGGGAAACTAGTTTCCCGTTTTTCAACGCATCACCAGTCCTTATTCAAATAGAAACTGTTTATTTTAGTGGGGCTTCAACAAATCATAGGGCAAGCATTTCTTATGTCTATTTTCTCTGGTAATGCTTCTTTGTAGAGTAGTTGTATGTTCTAGCTCAGTCATTTTGTTTGGTCATATAAAATCATAACTTCTGAAAAATAAAGTCATATTATCATGTTTTTAGGTCATAAAAATAACCCTAGTAATCAGTTGATGAAGCGCATCCTCCTCAATATCGGGAGCGGCATATCGTCATTTTGTTTCCTTACTCACAACGCCAAGTTCAGTTCATTTTTCGTCGTGGTGGAGTTTGGTTGCCGCTGTGCTGCTAGGTTAAGTTGGAATAGCAGCGATCAGTCTAACATGTGACAGCGAATTTAGTTGTCAGCGTACTGGCTTGGCTTGTGTTGGCACACCAGCTTTGTTTGTTATTTGTGCCCGCAGCTAAGGTGGTACCAGGGATAATTGCCATTGTTGTTGCTTCCACGCAGGTGATTTAGCGTCAAACTCCCTGGTGCTGTGAAAATTTGTTAAACAAGACACGCCACGATACCACCAGCAATGTCCCCTCTGAGACTGGCGACTGAGCAAAAGCGCAGTACCACCAGACCGTTTGAGTCGTGAAATCTCATTTTCGCGCACTTGCAATATTCCAAATTTATAAGTAAACAATAATTAACATATTTTGGGTTAAAAGCAGAACGCTTCTGAGCATATCGCATAGTCCTTTTAGAAGCTATTTGAATTAAATGTGTACTTTGGTCGTGTTTTAATAAAATTTTATACTTATTCCAATAATTCACAAGGTTTGCAGTTCATTGAGAACTCTGCTTACTCAGCCTTAAAATATTCATGCTCACTTAAAAATTCACACTTGCTCAGTGTAAAATTTTCTTAAACGTAACATGAGCCACCAATTGTTACTAGTTTGGCTTTTTATGGGAAACGGCAATTTTGTCACTTTTTTAACTCTATTGGATTTTTTGATGATGCGGTTTTAATGAAATTTGTTTTTAAGCCGTTTTTGACAAATTTAATTTTGTCGCTTTGGCAGATTTTAAAGATGCACCAGAATTTTTAATTTTCAGTTTTGCTGTTTACGGCTGGCTACTCCTTAGCAAGACCAACATTTTCGAGATGTTTATTATTTGAATGAGCTTTTTTCTGCGCATGTATACATCATCTTTTAAAACAATGCCTATGGAAAGAAATCCTTTCTCAGCAAAGAATCAGACACTTTAAGATATTACAGAGTAGATATTTCGCCTACGATGTACGCATCATCAGCTCTTATTCAAATAACTGCTGTGCAAACAGTATGGTTGTTTTGGAAGTGTGGTTGTGCCACACTGTTGTTCGTGGATCCCTATTTAAACTGAGTCTAGTACAAATATACCGTACTTGGTTGTTATTCTGACAGCGGTTTGTGTGCTATAGCAAGTCACGGCAGCCAGCGGAGACTTATCTACGTTTAGGCCGTTTGAAATTTTGAACTTTACACCTCAACATGGCCTGCAAATGCACCTCAAGGTTAGTACTCTTTAAAATATCCGAAATCATGGGCGAGAAAAAAGTTATCGGAAATTTTCATTCTTAAACCATGGCATGCGATCTAAATATGATTTCCACTTGAAACCTTAAAATGTCGCTTTTTTACTACGATCTAATTGCGCATGAACAATGTTTTATCTTTAGATACGGAAAAGGTAGTTACTGTAAAATTCCAAGAACAAAACGCTTTTGCTATATTTGACATTGGTTAATGTGATTTTTGCGCAAACAATAGCCCTAATTCATTTCACCCGGTACAGAATGTATCAATAGTGTGGATTTGGACATGTTCATATAACAAAGAGCCACTTTTGGAATTTAGGTCAATTTAGGTCACCCAAACCAAAATACTTATTCACGGACATAAACATTAACTGAGCTGAATGACAGTTTTAGGTGAGAAAACAATAAAGTGTGAAAGGTACCAGCCAATACAGTAAAAAACAGGAAATGCATCGTTCAAACAAGTCGATTGAATGTCAACAGTATAATTTTCCACAAGATAGGAAAATTGGGAAGAAGTTGCACAGGTAGTCTTTATACTTTCAAATACTTGCGCGCCATTCTTTGCAAAAGCTAGAGCAGCATTGTAATGAGACTGCTCCCGATTTTGCACTGAGAGAAAAATGTCTAAAAAAAGTTTCAACCACTAGACTTAACATAGACTTTTAAACGAAACACATTACAACTACTCATAATTTTCCTAAATGAGCTTTAGAAACCAGCTGTGAAGATTTAGGATTTTTCAATAAAAATTACTGTTTACAGATTCAAAATTCAGCATTCATTTCTACCCACAGATTTATTTGTTAAGGTGCAATCCTCAAATGTACTTCATTGCCAGTTTCACTGTCCACAGATAAGTAAAGCAGCATGCCTTTGACGTTTTTGCATGTAGTGTGCTGCACAATTTTTAACACACTGATTATTAAAAAAAAACAATGCTAATAGGTTGTGCAACAAGTTAACAAACACACTAACAGATATAAATTGTCGCGTTTTGTGACATAAAAACAATGTTCGAGAAAGTAGATGGAAATTATTCACAATTAAAAATATACGAAGCCAGCACGGTATTTAATAAATGATGTATTGAGCAGTCCCGTCGCCACGGGGGAGCTTTTGGGGGCCCCAAGCCCCCCAAAATTGAAACATGAAAAATTCAGCTGAGATTTTGTAAATTTTTAGAGTGTCAAGCCCCCCCGAACCATCCCAAACACCCCCGCAGAAACGCAAAGCCCCCTTATGGAAAACTTTCTGGCGACGGTTCTGGTATTGAGTTGAGAAGTCCTTTCAAAGAATGATGTGAAAGTTGTTTCAAGAGATTCGTCATAAGCTCGCTACCAAGCTAGAACTTGTTTTTAGCGTTTCAGGAGCTTTAATTGCTGATATCCAAAAATGCACCAAACAAGAAAAGTTGACATGCACCAAACATGCAAACATTTGCAATGCTGTTTTGTCAAGAATTTCAAGTATATACAGTATTTCTGCACAAGTAGTAGCAGTGGCGTACGCAGAAAAATTTCATGGGGGGGGTTTCATTCAGTGGCATAGGGCAGTCATTTGTATTCAGTGTGCGGTGTTTGTGACGTCACAATTTGACGTCATAGTCCTGTTTCAAAACCAACGTTTTGGCGAAGTTTGTTGACATAATATGCACGTTTTTCTATACATCCACTCTCCTCATTTTATGTGTCATTGCACTGAATATAAACTATTAGTGCTCCAAGTTAGGCTATCGGAGGAAAATACACCCAACGCTACGATACAGCAGTTCGTAACTGCAAAAATATCAGGCGGCGCGTTAAAACAGGGGAGTACAACACACTCAATTCGTCAGAGCAATTTACAGCGGAAAAATGAGGCTGCGCCAACGTATTGTCGAATACGAGCAGTCGAGCATAGAGTAAGTGCGGGTGGACTGGCTGCAGCACACCGCGGTTTGAAAAATCGAATCTTGCTAGACTACACAAGAATTGAGAATGCGCATAAAGTACGCAAGAAAACTTTCGATTTTGTTGTTATTTATAGAAGTCCAGTAAATTTTAATTCTTCTTTTTTCCTGCTGAGACAAAATAATGCCTGGATGCTTCTATGTTAACAACTGCTGTTTTTGAGCTCGTGAAACAGTTCTGTGCTACAGAATTGGTAGGCCTAATGCAGCCAATGCTGTCAGCGCTTGCGCTGATCAGCCTTAGCTGACAAAATAAATGCAATTTTTCGGATAAAGTGAACTATCGCCGAACACAACCTTAAACATGCATAGCCTAGTGGACGAAAGGTCTGCAAAAAGTTGTGAGGTGGTTTATGTACCCAGACGATAACCCAGATTCCTACTGAAACCTAATTATTACTTTTTGGCGCATTTGCAATGTTCCTTGAAATTTGCATGCAAATTCATTCCCTGTTTTTTGCATTAAATCGACAAATTAACAAGCAAAAAGTATACGAAAACAATAATCTCCTTTGTGCAGGTAATAAAATTTTTGTAAAATATCAAGCTCAAGGGGGAGTTTTAATCCAAACCCCTCCGTTACGTACGCCTTGGCACTGAATACAAACTAAAATATCAGGGCTCCAAGTTAGGATATCGGAGGAAAATACACTTAATGCTACGACACAGCAGTTCATAACTGTAAAATTATCAGGATGAGCGTTCAAACAGGGGATTAAAACGAACTCATCATTATGTCAGAGCATTTACAACTACAATTTTTGCATTAAGTCGACAAATTAACAAGCAAAAAGTATGCAGAAACAATTGATCTCCTTTTCGCAGGTAATAAAGCTTTTGTAACATATCAAAATAAAGTGGGGGTTAACCCTGCCCCACCTTGCGTTCCCCCTTGGCACACAATATAAAGACAATGGTTTCGGACAAACTGAACTATCGCGGAACACGATCTTACTGTAAACATGCTTAGTGGACGAAAGGTCTGCAAAATGTGGCGAGATAGTTTCTGGACGCAGAAGATAACCCAGGTTCCCACCAAAACCGAATTATTACTTTTTTAGAACATTCACAATGTTCCTTGAAATTTGCATGCAAATTTATTCCATGGTATTTGCATTAAGTCGACAAATTAACAAGCAAAAAGTATGCGAAAACAATTAATAACCTTGCGAAGGTAATAAAGTTTTTGTAAAATATCAAGCTCAAGGGGGGTTTTAACCCCAAACCCCCCCTTTGCATACGCCCTTCAGTAGTAGTGATGCAAAGTTCACAAACTTCACAATTTCTCACCTGTTTTTGGGTATCAGAACCAACAACGTTTGAACTTGTGGGATCGGATGCCAATCCAAAAAACTTAACAGAGGTCCACCTCAATGGAACTGGGAAAGCTGGTAAAGTTTTCATTCCAAGTGACTCACTTTATAGCTTTCCTATTTTTCACAGTTTTGTTTGTCCACAGGGACGCCGGAACATCGGTAGGGCAGGGGAGGCAGTAAAAAAGTTGAGGGCAATGGAAACTTATAAAAAATTTCTGCCAATGTGTTTGTTTGTGTTCAGCAACAATATTAACCTCAAAAATTGCAGAAATGTTTGAAACCATTCTGAAGTGTCTCGGTTTGCGAATAGCTGCAATAAGTTTGTTTCAAATCGACCTTGATAAACCATGAAATTATCTATGGTACTGTTATGAAAAACGTACCTCCGCCTCCGTTGCCCCCTTTTGAAAGAAGAGGGGGCAATGACCCCGCCATTTTCCTGCTCTCCAGCGTCCCTGTTTATCCATAAGATGCAACTAAATTGAAAGAAAGCTAATCCGTTGTCGCATTGAGCCTTAGAGTGAAGAAATGTCGCAAAACATACTGTTGCTTAGTACATTATGACAACATTAACAAGTTTCTGCTTTCGCCGCTTAAAATTTACAAATGGTTGAAAGCTGCGCGCAGTTACAGTCATGAGATCGCAGCTGAGCTAGTTGCATGCGACACAATAAATAATGAAACGGTGTTGAAACAACAGGAAGGCAACGGAAAGTTACAATTATAATAACTAATGAAACATAACCTCGCCTAGGAAGTTACAATGTGCAATAATAGCAATGTGGTGATATGTGATTGGTCGACACTCGAGCCAAGTTCGCTCGTGTCAATACTGAAAGGAAATGGTGGCGTGCGAAGCTCTTGCTTCACGTCCGCGATAATTCGAGAAGGTTCGTTTAATTTACATTTATTTTAACGAGCCGCAAACCATATGAGACCAAATATGCTGTAAACGGATATGCATAACAACGTCAGCAAAGCACCTCACTTCGGATGCGTGTCCAACAGGATGTACGTCAAACGACCTCCATCCAAGAGTCATCAGTTATGGAGTCAGAGCCAACATCTGAACTTCTATCTGAGCCAAGCTTAGCTTTCGCAAGCATATTGTTCGCAATGATGAAACTGGTTTCAGCTGCTTGTTTCTGGTTCGATGCAATGTTGGAGTCGGAGTCAGACAATGAAACTGAACCAGCAACAGCATAAAATCCCAAGGACTTGGCATTCGCTGCAAGAAACGAGATACAAACTTGCAAGGGTTAAGTTAACTAGAATTTTGCAGATGCACAAGCAACGTTTTTGTAGATAAGTGGCTTCCATAGCCTGTTAACCTGGAAAAGGTAAATTGTTTTTAGGATGTCTTCAAAACATTTCACGGTTTTCAGCAACTTCTGATTTTCACGACTTTTTCTTTTTTATCGAAAAAAAAAGATTAAAGGAAGTTTGCAGAAGACAGTAACATGCACACCCTGCACCAGCGGTTCCCAAACTGTTTGAGCGCGACCCAAATCTGAGTTTGGTGAACATCTCGCCACCGAAGCCTCAAACAGCTTATCTTAACATGAAAAACGCATTGATTGTATGGATGATTTTTGGCAGTAAGTTGCTAAGTTCGTTTTCATTGTCAGCAATCTACTCTTTTCTCATGTATCTACGTTACACAAAAACACAGCAAGCAGTGGTAACATTGAAAATGTACAGTCCAGGTTTGAATCGCCATTTTTGGCCTTTTGCGACCTTGATTGGGTCGCGACCCATACTTTAGGAACCACTGCCCTACACCATAAAACTGCTACCAATTCATATCATTCCTTACCTCGCCCCATCATTTATTATCATTTGCTACCTCGCCAAGTGGAGTTCTTCCTGTAGCCTTCAGAAAACTCACTAGTTTACGTAATTTTGAACTAACGTGAAGTAAAGACATTTATTTCTACATCGTCAGATTCGACATTATTCTTCAATGTACAATAAGATAGCGACAATTTTTAATCACTAGAAAGGTTTTTCAACAAACTTAAACGAAAAGTGCATATTGTAATTGCATTTTCCGCCAATGAAGGGTCTGCAACAAGCCTATTAATTGTTATTGAATACTAACTGGACCACGATTTTAATGGAAGAACAAGCGCTGCTGCATAGATGAAGTTATCTGTTGTATTTTACATTCCTGGTGTTCGGAATACTTTCAGTGGTTCGATAGTCCTTCCGCATGTGCAACCACTTGTCACGGTAATTCATTCCGCGCCCAACTGCTTCAACAAAACATTTCCAAATATCTTAACAACAAAAGAGTTTAAGCGATTTACGAGTAAGCATAAATCTTTGTGCAAAGATTGTGCAAATAATATTTTGTTTAAAAGATCATTTTAGAATATCATTTGCAGTAGTTACGTTACTTTGAGGACTGCTAGTTTCTCCTGTTATTTTCAGTCAGGTTTCACCAATTCTGTAAGTTGTTGCGAGGATCATGTGTTCATCAAAATTAAATGATAAATCGCGTACCCTAAAAGTTAATTCTAATAAAACATATATTGGTTCATTAAAAATAAATTTAAATCTTTTAAGGAATGCAAGGTTGTAAAAGTGTTGAGTAACATGCTCGTTTTCAAACGAATGAACGCTGCAAAATGCTATTTTGAAAAAACAGGTTTGAAGCTTAACCGCTATCTGTTGTAAATTCTATACCTTTCAAAAATTGCTTATTAGCTGAAGCTTCTACTGTTACGACCAGGTTTTTGGAAAATGGCGGACACGGATGTTGAGGCAGCGCAGCCGTTTCAACATTCGGCAGTTTTCGTTCCATTCGCGGTGACTGCGTCACACGTCGGCTTCACAGTGTTGCAACAGCAATAAACAGCTACAGCTGCGCTTTCAACATTGAGTTTACCAGACAACAGGAACGATGGAGCTTCCTTGCATTGTGTTGGTGATAAGTGATAACATTCCATACAATTAAAGTACACCAGAAGCGATTCCAGGTCAACAGCGTCACCCAGGCTCATCACATGTTTCGAATGGAAGCTTTGCAAAGCAAACTGATCTGCAAGTCGCGGTTATACTGACTGACTGCAACCGTTCGATGCGTGCGTCACTGGAATTTCCATTTGCTCTCATTCTGGCTGGCAACATCGTTGCTCCGTGACGTTAGTTACGTAACAAAGAATTGGAAGCTCTCATGAGAACTCGTCCATTGTTACGTAAAGCAGTATCAGGCTCAATCGGTTCCATGACTATTGAGACCAATTCATTTGAGACCATGTTCATTTCAGGAACTGTTCATTTGAGACCACATTCACATGAGACTTTTTCTTTTGAGACCTCCAGGTGCACAACCAGGGGGTAGGGCATTTGTGGCATTCGCCCCCCCGAAAATTTCAAAACATTGCATAGCAATTTTGACATATGCAGACATTTTGGAAGAATAAAGCTGAAATTTTGTATTCTAATCATTTTTAAGAAAAATCTTATTTGAATTTTTCTTTGTTCCACTGGTTAATTATCTCCTTACAACCGTGGTTCTTAACCTTTTTTCTACCGCGCCCCCTTTAAGTAATTGTCCTTTGTGTCAAGCCCCTTGAAAACAAAGAACTTGTGTAAGCAAATATATTTATCGGTTAATTTATTGATGAAACTATCCATGTTGCGCAGCGCACAAGGGGTCGCGCCCCCCTTGAAATTAATTGACGCCCCCCTGGGAGGTGCGCCTCCCCTGTTAAGAACCACTGCCTTAAAAGATTTATCTTGAGACATCTGATCGAAAATTTCGCAAATGATTGGTATTTAACCACATATGCTGGAAAATGTCAAAACTTGGGAGATCGTTTAAAATGCTGGCATTTCTAAGGCGTTTTTTATATTTTTGTTCGTATACCACTCTGAAAATTTTCCGAAATTCAGTGTGTGTGTGTATGCTTTGATTTTGCTTCTTGCCTTTCTTCTAAGGAAGAGAGTTTGCATACACTCTCGAAACGTCAACAATAAATACTGCATTGTTATCATACCAGTGGAGGAAAGTTTGCAGCCGGTAAACTATACCTAGTGAGACAAACAGCATACTACTGTATGTTCAGATTGTGTTAGCTTTACGTTTGCCTGGGGTTACTGTAGCCTACTAGTCAAGAATGTTTGCATTTTATGTTCAGTGCTTAACCGTTGCTAGGGTTTCACAGCCAAGCTTTAACGTTGCAAGGGAAATTTGAATTTCACCAAAGGGTCAACGTTATCAGGTGTTGTTTCTGGTAGTCCCAGCGCCGAATTTAGGGGGGGACCAAGGAACCCGAGTCCATGCCCCCCACCAAAGAGGGTCCCCCACCATGTTTATGTGTTTAGCCATATGTGCGACACGTGCGTGGCACTTAGTCATTGTAGCGAGAAAAGTTTTTTAAGCGCTATTGCTTAATCGGTCGGCCAAACAGCAGCATGTCGCTTGAAGAATATTTGACATTGTGACGAAACAACTACTACATTTATTAGTTTCCTGAATGTCGCTGAGGTATCTGAATATAGTGAATGCAAAGCCAAGCCACATAGAACACATTAGCTTACGTCTCTACTTGTTTCTGGAAGATTTGGCATCTGCTTTGCTGTACTCAGATTTGCACAGGTCGCATATGAGTAGCATTGCTAAGTATGGCTACCATATGCCCTCTTTTTGAAGTACATGTCCACTTTTTTCGTGAGAAATGAAATATTATCTGAGGACATTCGATAATGTCCTCCTTTTTGCATTCTTATTTTACATAGCTATAACCAGTGGCGTAACTATAACTTTGAGTCAGGGTGGAGAACTTAGCTGAAAGGGGTCTACTGTCCACTGTACAGCAGAGGTGGCCTCTATCACTTTTTCAGACTCCGACTCCACTCCAGTTTCAGAATTTTGGAATCCGGGTCCTGATCCTGGTCCGCCAAATATTAAAATTAAAAAATCCGACTCCTGTTCAGACTCAGGCTACAATAATCGATTCAGCCGAAATTTACTCATGTTTTTACTTAAGAAATGGTCACACTGACTCCTGTACTGTCGAAATTGAAAAGTGGCTCCCGATCCGGGACCGGTTTTTCACAAATTCTTGACTTCGGGTCCGGATCCGGATCCAAAAGAAAAACGCAGAATCCTGCCGGAATCGACTCCGGCTCTTCGGATCCATGACCACCTCTGCTGTACAGGGCCCACTAGCCAACATTAGGAAAAAACTTGAGAAATGATTGTGAATCCGGATGTGAATAGCTATGCTAAAACCCTAAATCACCGGAAAATAATCCGAAAAACATAAAAAGCAACCTACTGAAAACCAAACGAATACTAAAACCGAAATTTCACTTAAAGGTGGCGGTCCGGTTTTCACATTAGATTGCCAGGGGGGCGTTTTGCTTCTCTCCCTCCCGTCAGTTACATCACTGGCTATGATATATTGTTTTTGCATACAGTAAGCTGTCCTTACTCTACTGCAACAAGATACGAGATGGTGGCATAGCTTTGTTTATATGCGGCCGCGCAAATGCGGCCGCGCGCTCGCGCCGCGCGATCAAAAACTAAATTATTTTGAAGCTGAGTGAATTACGTGTGGTTGCATTTGCACAGTTCGCAAAGAAGAGTGAAAATACTATTTTGACTTTGTGGATATTGAGTACCAAAAACTTGTTTCTCGTAGCGTAACCAGGTGGTAGCTATCACTTTATCGCAGCTTGCCAAGGATGCTTCTATTGTACCCAGCTTTAAATTCATACTTCATGTTCATCGACAAGCCAACTGTTGTTCGGAAAGTTTTTTTGGAAATTCTTTGAGCGAATTTTGTTCACATTAAGATATTTGCAATCATTTGTGGTTGTCTTTATTGAGCAAGTTCAGAATATTGAGAAGTCAAAAGCATCGGTTGTTGAGGTAGTATCGTGTTTCGTCGCTGTGAAGGCAAGGATTCAAGAGGGACTTAGACAATCAAATATGCATATCAAACCAAGTTAAACAGCTCTAAGAAAATTCAGCGAAGGCAAGGATCATGACTGTGATTCATTCATGTCAGGTGTATCTGTATTGTACAAGTCTTGTGTTTCGAATCTGCCTAAATGGACCACATTATTTGCTGAATTTAAATGCTTTACTAGATTACTCCGTTTGCAAACTACTAATTGGGAAAAGGATGAAACATGTGAGTAATATCAGCTTGATAGAAACGTTTCTATCGATCAAGTTAAACTGTTTGACCAATGCCAAAACTTGTTCGAGTACGTGCAAAAATAGCAGCAGCCCAATGCACTTTTAATGAAAATCGCGGCTAAGGAAAACGATAGAAACGACATATTGCAAACATTTCGATGACTCCTGTTATCATCATCAGTGCATTGCAAATGCCACACTAAGCCATGACTGCACTACTACAAGTACGGAACCAGGTGTTTGCAGGCTGCTAATTTTTATTCTGTAGTGATCATTCGGTCTGCATCTTGATCAAAACTGAAAAGTTCTCATTTTCGGAAATGTTGCGAAGAGAAGTTCACCTTTGACCATTTCAGGAAAAGTTTCACCACGGTTGAATAAGCATGATGACGTCGTCGTCGAATGAAAGTTCATAAAAATTCCCCCCCACCGGATTGAAGAGCTGGTTGCGCCCCTGTTTGAAACCTATTCATTTGAGACCAGATTCATTTGAGACCACATTTATTTGAGACTTTTTCATTTAAGACCATCATTTGAGACCTATTCATTTGAGACTTTTTCATTTGAGACCACACACATTTGAGACCAAATTAACATGAGACCTTTTCATTTGAGATCACAATCATTTGAAGCCACGTTAAAGTGAAGCTGTTTTGATGTACTGTATACCAGATTTTTATGATGTACCTTCCACTTCTTTGCGGGAGACCTGAAGTTTTGCAAGGTTACGCCCTTACGTGTCCAGGGGTGACTCACGTTGGGTTGTGAATGCACTCGCACTTTAAAACACCGCGGCTTTCGTGGCTTTTGAGCGAAAGCTGAAATTTCGTGGCTTTTGAGAAGAGAAATGCAACTGCGTATGAGCAAAACTTTTGACGCGTGATCTCTACAAATGCGACTGTTTTAGCAGATAACGTTAATTTCGATTAAAATCTCACAATGTCTGAAATAGCACATTGCTGTTGGGCCAAATAATGAGAATATGTTTCTTGCAAGAAGTTTAAAAAAAAAATGAAGACGCGCGAGGACTTCTTCATTTCTACTAAATATGTTTCAATGTGGTCGTTCTTTGAAAATTTTTAGCAAATTTCTGCTAGTCTTCGGAATTAACACGCCTCGATAAAGGAAACGGGCAGGAATGCAAAACATATAATTCTTTGACTTGGTCTAGTAAAATCACATTTCAGAGGTGCAACTCTCCCTTCCAAACCCGTGGTATGAAGAGTCTTCTGGCCTCCGCGGTGTATTAAAGTGGGAGTGCATTTACAACCCAGCGTGAGTCACCATTGGACACGAAAAGGCGTAATCCTGCAAAATTCCGCAGGTCTCCCGTAAAAAAGTGGAAGGTAAATCATAAAATGTAATTCACAGTAAATCAAAACAGCTTCACATCAACGTGGCGTAAAATGAATGTGATCTAAAATGAATGTGGTCTCAAATGAATGTGGTCTCAAATGAATAGGTCTCAAATGAATGTGGTCTCAAATGAACAGGTTTCAAATGTCGTGGTCTCAACTGTCTGCACACCAGTTTAAATTTATTGGTCATAGTTTGAAAAGTTTGGTCCCCTCTCAGAAAACTCTTCGCCCCGCCCCCCTAGTGTTCCAAGCTGGTTATGGGCCTGGTTCCCACACCTCTTTTAGCAATACACCCCTGCCTGCCAGCAACAATTTTTGGACATAAGTTCAGCTCAGCACGAAATCAGATGCTTTTTCATCGACCAATATTCTGCTGTCTCTAATAATATTTTTTCATCCTACTGTACAGTATTTCTAAAATTGCGTTACTGTGATATAGCCGGTTTTCGTACAAAAAAATTGAATGGATGAGAATTTGGTCATCGAGTCACTGCAAACTTCACGTTTCCCGCTGTGACGTGGAAGCATGTTGTCTAATCATTTTCAATGCACCTTCCAGGGCAAAGTGCCAGCATAATTATTGCTTTCAAGTTTTTTGGTATGTTTGTCTCTAAGCGTAACCCAAGCGTTTTTGGGGGAGAGGGAAAGATGTGCTTGTTTTCGAAATACAGTAATATAGCCTACCTTTCTTTCGACCTTCAAGTAATTTTCTGTGGTCAAATGACTTCGATAATCAAGAGCATTTCGTTTTAAATAGTTTGTGATTGATAGTTTGCCACTGATGGGCAGGAATTTTTGTAAACAAATTTCGCCATTTTGGCTAGACAATCGTGATGTGCAGGGGCGTAACGAGGTTAGATGGCGCCTGGAGCATGAAACAAGTTTGGCGCCCCCATGTTCGAACCGGAGGTCTTTCGGAAGCAAATGTACTGTTTTGAAAATATGTGCTTATGACATTATTGTGACGTTTTGGCCCCCCGCAGTGATTCGGCGCCCGGGAAATTGTGCACCCTTGCCCGCCTAGTTACGTCTCTGTTGTTATGCAGTAAAAATCGGAAAATTTTACGAAAACAAACAAATTTTCAAGTCCGAACGTCATGGACTTCTATTCCATGAACATCTGCAATTTTCGAACACAATACGGCATGGATCTTGCACAGACTGCCAACAAAGGTTACTGGCGGCAATTTAGGTTTCTTCGTGTAGTTTTTGTGTCACTCCTATGCCTGCCTCACGCGTTTTTTCGGCGTGGACCTGTGTCTGTTTCGCTAATAAGATAACTTTTCCGACAATCAACAAGTTACTTTTTAAGGTTAGATAAGTTTGAGAATAATTTCTGAATTGTTGTGAAGGCCGTTTCTGCTCCGGAAACGTCCCAGTAAACCTGGGTAATAGTGAGAATGCGATTTAGCCAAAATGTGTGTGGTTATTAACCGTATTTGTTAAAAAAAGTTACCTTAGAAGTTGGGTCTTCACTGCTATGCAGCCAACACACATCCGGATGAATTCGTCCTTGAGTCCCCCTTAAAAACATCCTGGATCCGCCTATGATGCGCATAGAACTTTTTCAGTCCAAGAAATCGCTATTTTGCTAAATTTGCCATGAGAAATTCAGCGATGGTTTTAATTGAATGCTTTCACATTAGACCAGGGGCAAACTTGTTCAATGGAAGAGTCATTGAAAACACCAGCGAGCCGCAAAATCAGTTCCTAGCGTCAAATACAGTTCGTTAAAGAATCCAAGTTTCACATAAAATGACGTAGGCCTACATCAAATCGCGTGGACGCCTTAGCAACTAACCTTAGGAATTCGTGTGAATACGTTGATAAATGAAACAAACATTAAACATGGGGCGACAACTCGCGATGATCTCGAGATACTGCTATTCAGCCAGAGGAGCCACTCAGAACATGTTGGCGAGCCGCAGTTTACCCATTACTGCATTGGATTATTGTGATTTGAAAATTGAAATATTTTAGGTTTTTTTGTAACATTATGAGACTAGTCGAGGAATGAGGCCAAATTGCAGCAATTTACAGTTATTGCTTGATTGTAATTGTTACATCATATTCACCTGTTCTACCTGAGCGGCGTTACGTTTTGGTACTTTCGAAACGATTTGGCCAGTGGTGCCAAATCTGGGATTTTGCTCCCAGATCTGGAGTTTTCAATGGCTTTCTCATGTTTTTCTTCTGAAGATCTGGTGTTTTTGGGATTTAACTGCGTGGCGGTGATTTGAGATTGGGAATGATTTAACATACTTCTCATTTCTAGACTCATCTTTCTATATCTTGTTTTATCAAGGTACTTTAGTCTTCAGCATAACGGATGAAGAAGCAACCGACACCATTTAAGCTGAAAATATTAACTAGGTGTCATGAGTTTAAGTGACACAGATACTAATGAAACAAGCCCAAAGAAAAAGAAGTGGTGCACACAACATTGGTAGAGTGGTTGAAAGATCCAGATCTCAAAGGTTAGGTATAGAAGGACGATGGGAATAAAGATTTAATCATTGTAATGTGCTGCAAGACCACCGTCGGAAATGCAAACAATTCCATGTTACTGGGGCATAATAATTCCGACAAGCACACAATTTCATTAGCAAAGTTACAGTATATATTCACTAGCAGACCACAGAAGCGGCCACACCCAGTTGTGCAAACAAGAGCAGGAACGTCCGACAACCTTGCGGAGGCGGTTGAGCCGAACCCACGCTGTCAGTGGCGTAGCCAGGAATTGTGTTCAGGGGATCAATCATCTGATTTACGTCCGATTGTTCCTTCCGTTTATTTCCGAACAGTTGAAAATTGGCATAAAACACCGTGAAAATCTTGGCAAATTTGTTTCGGAGGGGGCCATGCCTTCTTCGGCCTCATTCTGGATGCGCTACTGCACGCTATTCAGGAGAGTGGGTCAGCGATGGAAGTACGGAATATAGTAGCGACTTCAAAAAATTTGAGGGCAATGAAAACTTGTAGAAAAATAAACATGCACGTTTTTCCCAAAACATTTGTTGTAGTATTAATGCACAATTGTAAAGCTATGTTTTGAAGGGTGTCCGTTCAAAACAGACCATTCATAACAGACCACTCACAACAGGCCACGTTCATAACAGATCCATTCATAACCGACCCGTTCATAACAGACTACGTTCATAACAGACCACATTCATAACAGACTGTTCGTACTTAGGGCCGGACGGGGCAAAGGGTGTTAGACAAAATGGTTTGGACTTTTAGCGTCCACACTGCAATAGACATTAAGAAGGGGTCCGCTATCAACGTGGTCTGTTACGAACGGTTCTGTTATGAACATGGTCTGTTATGAACGTGGTCTGTTTTGAATGGGAACCATTTTGAATTATTGTTATATTTTTATGAGTCACGAGTTTCAAACTGTTTACTGTAATTGGGTTCAGCGCAAAAGCCCCCTCATACTGAAGGTGGTGGTGGCAATTGCATATGTTACAACAATTTTGACCTCAAAAATAAAAATGTAAATGATACGAAATGATTCTGATGTTTTCAGGATGAGTGGAAAGCTTAATTAATAATGCACCTCCAGATAGAGATGGAAGGAAAGATGAAGCCCGCTTTTAACTTCAGGAATTCCAGGGCTAGCCTATATTGATTTGTCAGAAATTGAGAATAAAACTGTGGAATGCTTGCCAAACAGCTAAAAAAATCCTGCACAGAATCGGTCGTCGAAATCTAGAAGTTTTTGGTCCAGTAGATGGAATTGGGAGTCAATAAATTTTATCGAATGAGCTTTGGCTACATTGACAGTACAACAATATAGTTAGCCATTAGCTGTAAATCCAACAATGATTGACCGACTATCGGAAATATACTACAAAAGCAATTAAACCATTAGCAATATCGACAAAAATTTCCTCATTGTTTGCAACAGAAAACTATTGTAAATGGAATAGAAACATATTGTCCTCCACACATTTCCTTGCTGGTATGACTG
>Ga0210059_1004339_pt1 | contig 22852 bp, 16 predicted proteins | sample Ectturendosymbi2_FD_188042 | JGI IMG/M metagenome (GOLD analysis project Ga0210059, IMG submission 188042) | Ecteinascidia turbinata endosymbiont from Florida, USA - Sample 2 (SPAdes) (version 2) | ecosystem: Host-associated > Tunicates > Ascidians > Unclassified | place: Key West, Florida...
CATTGTTTCCCGTGAATGCAGCATTGGCTCCATTTTTGCCTTTAGCGTTGAGCAGAAGTTTTCCAGCTGTTGCTTGTTTTCCTGATAATAATCTGGGACTTCATTTGGTGTATTATCGTCATTTCTGTCTTCATTTTCAGTCTCATGTTCTCTTGCAGGCCCACTGACGGATGCTTCATCCGTATTATCGCAAAGTAAAGTGGTTGAGCACGTAAAATCATTGCTTGTGTTGCCATTGGGGCTGTTTGCATTAGCAAAGAAGCTTAAGGATGGAGCTTTTTCAAGCCCAACTGCAAAGATCGCATATCTTCTTTCCTCGGGCGAGCCTTGGTACAACAGGTCACTCTGTATGTGATTATGGATTAAAACACTTTTCAAGTGTTTTCACGCCTGTTGCACCTGAGTGGCAAGAGCAAGTACCACGTTCTGTGTTGACGCTATGAACGACGTCAATAGTGGACTCGCTTTGAACTGCGAACTCACTGTCTGCAACTTTAGTTATCTATGATTCTCCCAAGGGTGGAGGTTCAAAAGACACGCATCTCCGTCGGTTGAGCACCACATTTAAAATCCAATGAACAAGCCCACTGGGTTAACTCAACTAGCGGCGTAAATAGAGATTTGAGACAGGGATTGGAAGCGTAGCTGATTGGGGCCCATTGGCCACCGTAGGAGACCACTAGCCAACAATCATAAAAAAGTTGAGAAATGACAGTGAATCCTGAAAAATGTGACATTAAAATGTGATGCCTAGTTTTAATTGTAGTAGCAATCTGGAAACACAAGTATTGCTCTGCAATATTTGCCCTTTCAGACTGCTTCTACAGTTTATTCGTGAGACATCTAACGCTCGAGGGCTGAAGCAAATGCAGCTTGCTACCGACTATTCCTGCACAATCAAACGGTCAGCATCTCAGTGAGGCCCCCTTCTTGACAGACAATGCTCTTTGTTGCATCACTAAATATGTAATGTCAAAGTGTCGGTGTCTGTCTGAAGGAATGCATGACTTCAGGACTAGCACACATACAAAGGTTTTCAGGTTTAACCAGAAATTTATAAAAGTTTTGAAGTGCAGTGCAAACTTTAAGTGCCGCCCAGTGGGTAAAATTCGGTGGTACTGGGTATGATGCACCAATCCAGCCTTTCATTCTGGAAAAAAAACACCCGGTATTGTTTCCTCACAATGGTCAGTGTTTTGAATCCGATGTATTAAGTTTGGTTATAGCTGCATTTGCCGCAGTGAAGCAATGTTTACGCAATAATGCGTCATTATCATCAGCACGAACGAAGGCTGCGCTGGTTACGCTTTAATTTGCAATCATGTTTGGCCATTGTACTGATTTTTTCAAAACCTTTGTTAATCTTAGAACAAACGCTGTGTAAATTAAAGGGATGATTATTTCGATAAACTGGGCCTTGTGCATCTCCACATCAGCAAAAACACAAGAGATCCGCAAGTACTTTGAGAGACACTACTTTAGCTCGCTTAAAGAACAACTTCAAACAAACTTTAGTCGTCACACTTGTTCTGAAATCTTGTGAGGGCCGACAGAATAGTTTTTCAGCTCCAAAGAGACCACATTCTCATTGAATTGTTGAATGAGAGAGTGTTAATTATTGGAATTTATCTTCCTGTTGTAGATGCACAAAGAAGATCCCGACTTGAACAGCCTGATAACGAAGAAAAATCCATGTCTGCACATCGTGGCATCAATAAATCATTACAAACATGGTTTACTCGGAAGAGATTTTGTTTAGTGCGCGGCCTAGCTTTCCGCGTTGGCCCAATTTGTAGTAGAGTCAAGTCGATTGATAATAACATGACGGCTTTGGTTATGTTTTTGTCTTTGTTGTGTTTCTCTTTTTCTGTTTTTTTTTATCAGCCAAGCACCACAATAAAGGGTCAAACCCGTGCACTTTCAAAACAACTTAAACGCAAACCGCTTATGATGTGGGCAAACCTCATACATCGGTCGTGGGTGTAAAAATGAGAAAAATCTGTTTTATCTAACCAATAGCAAACAACTCACATTGTCAAAGTTTGTACCTATCGAGTCCAGAAGTCTGCAACTGCCAGTTTTCATAACTTAACTGGCCAGCCTATAGCGGTTAGCAATACTATCTTGTGAATAAAAGGCAAAAACCCATGTTTTCAATTGAAGACCTTGTTGTTAAAACATCTGCGTTACCACCAAATGGAAACGTAAAAAAACAGTCGCTTACGTTATGATTTACTTGGACATATCTGTAGCAAGTATAAACTCTTTACCTGTTCTCTAGCATACTGAATTTTTCATAAACATACTGGACGATACTTGTAGCAAGTTTTCGCTGCGTTTTTTTCAATTTTTTAAAACACAAGCGATTGTTACAAAACTTAGCGATAAAAATTTACCATAAATGACCGAAAACAAACGATCAGTCTTGATTGCAACTTCGTGAGCGAATTGTTTATGGGCCTGAACCAAAAACTTATACAAAATGGTGATGATTCACTGTTTGGCCAAACAATAACATATTTATCAGAAGCCTTTCGAGCAACGTTACCGAGTAATGGAACGTATGAAGCCCACTGTTCTGTATTCAAACCAGCACTCACTTTGTCAGTAGCGTCTATTCAACTCTTCTAGACTGTGCCAGCAAAGCTGATTTTCAACACCAGCTCCTTTTTGGCCAATCGCTTGCATTGTTCTACTTTCTCGCGTGTACAGGGCCCGAATTCCTCCGACAGAACAAAATAATGATTATGTACAGCTTACAAAATAGGACTTTGACCAATGGATCCCACCAGGTCATGTGGAGCCATGCCGTTGAGCTCGACATAAAGGCTATTCCATACTTTCCCCATTTTCTAATTGCCCGACGCTTTTATCGATCTTTGGTTCCGAACGAATGCAGTCGTGGCATGGTGATATCCCTTTCTCAATTCTCAAGCTGATAATGGCGCCTAATGCTCCGACTCGAACGCGGCGTGAATTTCTGTCTGAAAATTTTTTTTTCTGTCCTACAAACTGTTTCCTTCAGATAATTTTCAAAAATACTGCCTGGGGAATGGGAGGTGTGGGAGAAAGCTTTGGCCCAAGTTTGAATCGTAGAAAAAGGTCATTCGTTCTTTGAAACAGATTCTCGACAGCAATACTGTACTGGAAGCTGTTGTTGCAGAGCTGAAATTCCAGCAAAACAGCTGCCAGTGTTTTTTCTCAATGAGAAAAACATTGTGTGTCGATTCATGTGGCTCCCTCACTCACAAAAATCACGGTGGCACTCAGGGTTGATCAAAGTAGCATAAGGGTTGACGTTTCCACCAAAAGTGAATTTAAAACCCTGAAGCAAAATCGCGTTAGCAACGTGGATAATAAAGGATTTTTTCAAGGTTTCAGCTTGCCACAAACGAAATAAAAATCGCAAAAAATCTTCCTTGGACCTTTAGCCAACTGTTTGTGCAAATTTCTTGACCCACGTTGTGCCAATATGGTAATAAGGAAGCTTTTCTATACGTCGGTGTTGTCCTTCAAAGGTGAGCAAGTCACAAACGATAAGTTTTTCCGGTGATCTTCAAGATCTCTGGTACTGCACTGTACACAGTTTTGCTACTATCTTGTTCACACACCGATTCACGCGTCAGGTAGCAACATGAGTGAACCATTTCCAGCGCAAGCATTGCTTCACTGTGCTAGCGCATGCCGTGATGACCATTACTTCGATTTATGAGACAGCCAAGCGCTGACGGAAGAAACTGCTGTCTTTTGACCAGTCCATAATGGGCGAATCGTGATTGACTGACTTTGCGATAATGTTAAAAACTGGCTGAAGTGTAACGTAAGGGTTTGGCAAAGTCCCCTTGAACTGCCACTGCAACAGACCTCCCCCACCACCAAGGCAAACGCTATCAAAACAGCGCTGAAAGAGCTACTGGCAGCTAAATCAATGCTGAAGGCTACCGCAGTGTAGTGTCGATAAGAGTGCCGCTCGTGTGATCTGGTATTCCAAGAAAATGTAACGAAGAGCCGCAGATATCACTCTAATAACCACGTGATCATACCATTGTTTTGTTAACATGAGAGATAATTATGAAGAAAGAATTTCTAACGAATAATATGTCAACAGTAGTGACGAAACCTATAGTTGATATATTTTCCAGTAGCTTGGATATTTCCATTAAAGATGTGTATCAAAAAAGTATGACAGATTTTGAGGTGGGTAAGGTAAGCAACAAAGCAATCTTATTAAAAGTTGTTCATCTAGCTAAAAATATCTGCACAGCAAGCACTACTTGAAAATTTTCTGAGCATTTTAGCTTCACGAAATTTTTCTCTTTATCTTTTATAGCAGGGATTCTCAATCTGTGGTACGCGTACCACTAGTGGTACGCGAAGGTCTTCCAGGTGGTACGCGAGTAACTTTCTTTTTTTTAAAAAACCTGGATTCACAGCTTTGTAGTTTACGTATCGGGCTTTGTTTCTAAATAAATAATTTTTCCTGTAGCCTGGTATTCCTATTTTACCACAACATTATGATTTTCGATGCGCTGTTAGCAAATTTACACAGCGCATCAACCATTTGGTAAAAGACAAAGAACAACAAAAATCTGATTAAATTTAGTTGTGGTCTTTTATTGTTATTTTAATGTATATTGTTCTTTTGAATAAACTAAGACTCGATCAAATTAGTTGTTCTGGAAGAAGTGGTACGCTTTGCCAACACGGGGTGCCCAAGTGGTACGAGATCGTAAAAAGACTGGGAAACCCTGTTGTGTAGTTTACAGTTCATTAAAACACACTTGAGGTTTTGACATGCATGGACTGTCTATGTTGGTCGACTCCACTGCAGTCAAACTAAAAAAAGAGTAAATTAAAAACGCATAACTTGAGAAAAGCATACAATCAAAGCTGTTGCACAGGAACTAATCTGAAAAGAAGAATGGAAGAATGGTAACCACTTCCAAAACACACCAACACAAACATAGCTTTACAACACAAAAAAAGTTTGAAAACAACAACTCTCGACAATCACATGACTGACGTAGCTCAGAATCAACTCGATGTGAGGTCAAAAACTGGTTAATCGGACTTGGAGCTTTGCAAAGAAGAGAACTGCATTCAAACTTATAACTCATGACTCGTGTTAATTGCCTGAAAACATCGCGTCCACTACAGAACTTCTATAGTCTGATTTTAATAGTTCAAATAACAATTGACTCATACCACAAGTTGCGTTGGCTTGGTTTGACTTTCTGTTGTTGCTCTCAACTTTCCACGAAACGCAACAGGGTAGCTATGAACCACCGCTTTGTCACGCATATTACGTCTTGTGAATGCCAGAATACCATTAATGATTCATGACCTATCACAGTTGACAACCGTTCCAGCGCAGCACAGCATTTTATTCGAGATCATCAGCCCAAGCGGCATCTCCAGTAAATATGCGCTCAGTGCCAAGCATGGGCCAAGAAGGGCATTATCGTTTTGGCACACATTGAAGCGCAAGCAATTGTGCAGTCAGTCTCCTGATACCGAAAGCTCTCCAGCTTGCGTTATATTTCACCAAACATTGAACCTCGTCTGTGACATAACAATTAAACAAAGGCTGTAACTCCAAACAATAACAAGTGCCGAAAAGCTTTTCCAAAACCAGCGCATTTGAGTTCCTTTCTATATTTTGAAATAGCTGCTAGTTGATTCTACCTTCGACAAAACATGATCTCAATAATTTAGCCATACATATAACTAAATACGTAGCTTGAAAATTTACAACATAGCCAACAAAAGTGTAAAACGGAAACAGCGTGGAAAAAACTAAAACTTCTAATCTTAAAAGTTTGTTAGCTTGTTGAATGAGATAAACGTGATATTTTTCTAATAACCTTGCTTTAGGCAGACATTAAAAATGAAGCAGTCAAATTTCCAAATGTCATGGTTTTTCTAAATCGCACTCGAATCACTAGGAGTCTATGAGTATTTCAAACCAATTATCAAATGGGAACTGCTGCTGTTGTTGACCTTTCAAACACTTAGTTTTGAAAATCTTGCAGATCGAGGGGCCAAACAGCGAGAACAGATGATCAAAGAGAAGTAGTTAAAAATTTTGACGTTCATGGTGACTGACATATGCGGCATACCTTTTTGACAAATTCATGTTGCACGCATCTCTTAAGCTCTATGGCTTTGTCATTTTACCAAGGCAATGTGCACGGCAACCCTGATGAGCTTTCGAAACCTCCTTTACGTTTTAACAAATTAACACGCTTTAAAAACGAAAGCCAGCTGATGTGTTGCTCATCCAGTTTTCGCTTTTAGATCTTTCAGCTCTCTGGCACAACAGGACGCTTTTGTGTGTTTACATTAGAACGAAGAAAATGCCTCACAATTTTCTAACCGAAATAAATCTATTTTTTAAATCAGTTAGTTCTTTAGAGCAAGAGAGAGGGTTTGCTTAAGTGTGAAAAAAACTCACTCCTCTGAAGGCAACGTAAGCGGTAGCAATCAATCTAGGATTTTAAAATTGATCGACATCGTCCATCTTAGCCGTGTCAAGCTAACACACAGCAAACAGCCAATCTAATGCAAGTTTTTTTCCAGTTGATCGGTTTCCATGGCGCTTTTTCCAGATTTCCAACTCACTGCCCGTTTCGTGCTACGCTTGGGTGTCCATTTCTAACGCGCTTGCACCATGGATTGTCATCGTCACTTGCTGGAGTAAAAGCGCTAATCCATCGCAACTTCACGCTGCGAGAAAAAGCCACCGTGTCTTTCTCTCTCCAAAACACGAGACTTTCAAAAAAATTTAGCACTTGCTCTCACGAGAGAGAAAACACATCATTCCAACAACAAACCTCTTTGCTGCATCAAACTCAAGTCGTCCGCAACAAGAACTCGAAAAAATGGCGTGTACTTGACGAAATAAAAAATAAAAGGGACAGAAAATAGCTTTTTTGTGTCTTGCACGAACTGCTCTGTCTTGACACGATCCGTTGCGGCTAAAAACCGTCAATTGACGATGAACGACAACACATGAAACCGGGCTTGAACTTCAATAATTTCAGTGAACAAATGGATAAATTATTCATGGCGTGTTTGATCGACCCTCGAGATGAAATGTTCACTCGGCTATTGCACTGCTGCACTGCAGCCGCCACTCCAATTGTACATTGCGTCCGAAAGTGTTCTCTCGCATTTTGACTGTGAAAATCACAGAGAATAGGTTTCAAGCGTGCTTAATAATATGATAGTGTCTCGTGTATTCCAAAATTTATCGAAAACAAATGATTTCAAGAACTCACGCCCTAACGCACGCATGCCCTTGGATTATTCAGGCCGGTAGCCAGGTTTTAAGGTTTGGCGGGAAAATACATGTTAGGGGTGCAAGATTTTTGTTGTGTGTTTAAAACAATTTTTCTGGACACAATAAAATTTTGGGGAAAAAAAATTAGGGGGGACAAAAATTGGGAGGCACTGCCCCCAAATGTCCCCATGGCTACGGGCCTGTAGTATTGAATCACAGACCTTCCACATGCTCTAATCTTTACAAATTCGGCTCTGTTTTCACTTATCACTTTCATTTCAAAACCTGAGAATACAAAAGCTAAAATCAATTAGCTTTGTAACAGGTCAATTGCCCTTACAAAAATTATGTCTTTCAAAATATCACCTCTACTCAAACGTTCCAAAGTATGATTCCAGTATTTATTAATGTTTTAAGCTATTTCGCAGAGTTTGAATTGCAGGTAACTCCTCGAAACTTAAAAAACAATTACTTCTTGTTTTCCCTACCAGACGCCGCAACTACCGTTATATGTCATTTTATTTGTAGTAAATAATTTTAAGTCAAAAGCTCATCTCCACATACCTTAAGCAGCTGATTTCAGGGGCATTTTACATATTTCGTGAACACCAATACTGCTGTTATTTATAAAATCGACTGACTCGCGCTCATCTTCAGTTAAAGTGCTATGATTTGTTTTAATGTGTCGCCTACAACCCCAGGTATAACTGAAAAAACTCTTCGAAAGTCACGCTTTCGCACTATGGCAAGCGAGAAAGTAGAGAGTCGACTGAGACCCCACGATTGCAGTACTTAAAGCAGCCTATAGAAATGGCAGCTTCCAAGTGAAAGAGTGCTCATGTCAGGGGTTCTCACCTGCGGTGCGCGAGAGTCTTCCACGGAGTATGCGAGCACTTTTAAGTTTATAAAGTATATGTTGGCGTCGTTTTTGAAATACAGTCCCATTGACTCACAGTAGCCTCTTTTTGAAGTTAGAGGCAAAACACACTACTGTGTGATCGCTCTATTGCTTGGAATAAACGGCTCTAGGTTTGCTGTGAGTATTAAAGGAATCTGCCTGCCATGCTCTGCTTTTATATCTTTCCGATGATTCTGACTGGCACATATCGACATTCCAACAATAAGTCTTCACAAAGTTGACGCAGTCGAATCCATCAGCACATTTTCTTACCAGGAAATCGACTTTATGCGTAGTCAGTCCTGAAAATTGCAAGCAAAAGCTTATGAGGGAAATGGCAAATAAATAAAGCAGATTATAGAGAAGCACGAGAATTGTAGTCTCAAACACATAGCTGTGACCACAAAGCTGGCCTCGCACGAAAGCTGGAAAGCGAAACTGACGCAAATTACTGAACGAATTTATGGGGGCGTAATTTATGGGGCACCTGACTAGATAACCTCTGTGTTTTTTCGGTGCCCCGGCGTTTTCTTCAGTTTTAGCGAATACATTTATCGCAATTAAGTCAGTACCGCCAAATAAATCTATCTATCTATCTATCTATCTATGCATTCCAGAATCCATCCGATCAAATTGGGTTTCCGCGCAAAGGTTCTTTCGACCTTATTTGCCAACTGAAGACAAAACACTGTCTGTTTCATTCTGTTTCACGCTAAAGCCGAACGTTTAGACTCTGCCTTTGTGTTTTCTGATATATCCACAAATTTTGACAGTGTGCTGCTCTTAAGTGTTGTCTTCAAAGCTAAGCAGCTGCGCATGAACGATATTTATTTTCTGCACCTGCTGCAATCTTATCCGTCAAACAGAAATATTTCGTTTTAACAATACTCTTTCTCTGCTAACAAACTGCGAAGTTCGCAAGTATCGCTTCTCTGTCCATGTCTATTTTTACCTATTTAAGCGCCATATTTGTTGACATATTTCTACAAAAAATGTTTCCTGGTGATATTGCCCGTTGTCACTCAGCAGTCGTTACTAAACAACGTTCCCCAAACACTCTCAACAGACTCTTCAACTTCGGGAACATTGTCCAATATTTTGGAAAATTTCTAACGCATGCAAACCCAAAGTACCAATTATAAGCTAAAAAACAAGCATCATCTACCTCTTTTAGGCCGTGCAATATTGCTCGCTGAGACAGCTGAAGCTTGAAAACAGCAATAGTAATTTAGAGTTGCGATGGCTGCATGCAAAGAAAAACAAACACTTGGTGCTTCACATCACCACGAACCAGCTCATGCTGCCGAAATGAAGCACATGGAAAAGGGACATGCCACGCACGAGCAAGATGGATTTGCTAAAGAACAGCCATGGAGCCACGTCGATGAATTTATATTCTTCAGGCTAAAAGCAGTCGTCACACCAATAGACAGGCTTGTCCATGGGAATGGGATTGCTATGGGAATCCCAAGTGCAACGTCCCGTGCGATGGGACGGAACAGCACACATTTATATTTCCCGTGAGACTCAGAAATAGAATGAGAGTGTCAGGATGTTACTGAATTGTCATACTTAGACTATACTTCTGAATTTTAAAGTCAATACATTTTGTCGTTTTGCATGTCTCTTTGTATATGTAGTCCTATTTAGTAGATACTAAACCTAAACTTTCATAAATTTAATAATTTTAATTGAATTGTATTCCATATTAATATTATAATAATGTAATGGGAATCACATGGGATGGGACAGGAATAAATTGCTATGGGATGGGAATGGGACAGATAAATATGTCCCATGGACAACCCTGCCAATAGACATACGAGTGTTAGCGCACCAGGCCTGTCGCCAAGAAAGGCATGGGCGAGCCCCAACCCCCAAACTCAGGCTCTAATCTCTTCACATAGCTATTTCAGATGCATTGTACGAGTATACTGCAAATTCCTAGAAGCAAGCCTACAAATCTCCACAGCGACGGTCGTCTGGCGACGTGCCTGGCATGGAGCGTACATGGAACGCATACGAGCTCGCCTGAAGTTTCAGTGGGTTTATTATAATCTAGCAATAATTCTTTATCAGACTACCGTCCAATACCAATAGTTTATCAGTCGTCGATTTTTAGAGAGCTTGCTCAAGCCAAGCAGAAGATTGTCGTTAGCATTTGACCAGTGTTGCACGTACAGTTTGTTTGAAAGACTTATTTGATAAGGATACGGCAAGGCTTGGATTAAAAATCCATGAAATACAGGTACGTAGTGAGCTGTTACTTGAACATGCAAGCACTGCTAATGAAAAGCTGATGTAATGAGCTTTAGGTTTTTTTGTACTTGAATAAAAGCTGATGATGTCCAACCAGTTGGCGAAATACTGCAAATACTCGATAAGATCATATTGTCTGATTCTTTGCTGTGAAAGAATCCCTTTCTATAAACAGCTTTCCAGAATATCAAACACTTTTTGTTTTCACACTGGTTTCTGGAGAAGTGATCAATGCAGACATTGGCATCCCTCAAGCGACTATCATGTTACAATAGCCATGATTGTACCGTTGGTTTGACTGGAAATAGCAAAGAAAAGAAAGAATCTCGCAAATGTTTTGACCCTCAAGTTGAATTTAAGTGCATTCAAGTAAAAGTTTGTATTGCTCAGTTGACGGCAATTGCTTGGTAGGCCGCAGCCTGACCTTTCATTTTCACTAAAAGTAACGTGTAGCGCAATTGCATGTGACTGATTGGTCATGTAGTGATCATCCAAGACTTCCGATTGAAAGAATACTGCATTACTGCGTTATCGCAACCCTCGAATGCGTGATTAAAAAGCATTTAATATTAACAACATTGTCTTTTCTTAACTGCATTCAAAACATAGTTTATTTGACAAAAAGTTTGTATCAATTGTTTGAACGTTTTTTTCTAGAAAGTGGTCTTGTCCTTTAATTGTCTAAGTCATTATGTTTTATACCTGCGTCAGCAATGTCTACGATATTTTGTTTTATATTTGTGTCATCATGCGAATAATAGCAATGTTTTACAAAACTAAAGGGCTGCTATCATCCACAACTTGCTTTGCAAGTGCTGGAACGTTTGTGTAGGTTTCATAGAAGAAAATAATTGCTGTAGAATTCGCTGGAAAAGGGCTGACTACTTTCAATAGAAAGTTGATCTGGTTTTTGTGACCTGCTGCTGGCAGGATTTAACTTAGTCTCCCATAGTCAAAACGATTTTCCATTTAGGTCGATAATGCAGCAGTGACTTCAGCTGTGCAAGGAGCAAAAGATCAATGCTAACGAGTTCTGAGACGATCAACTGCCGATTGGTGGACGTACGGGTAGAATGGACCCAGAAATGCGCACGAACATTTTGAATTAACAACCGCTCAGACAATAACAATTGTATCATCGCTAGCAAGCACTTAAATTCTTCTTTCCGCGGCGTCTAGTTTTGAGCCACTGTGAATCCTTTTCATTGTATTGTCTTTGTCGGCTGTCGTACACCACCTAAAATATGTGATAACTTCGATCAGGGGTGACGAACCTATTTGCTATCGCGGGCCACTTTGTCAGTCGCCGCTGAGTAAGCGGGCCGCACAACTTTTTAGTCATACTATGAAACCTGTTAAAAACGAAAAAAATTGTTCATCAACAGAAACAAACAACAAACGGAAGTACTAACTGCTGGTCTCGCCTGAATGCTTCGAGGGCCGCACGAAATTCTTTTGTGGGCCGCATGTTCGTCACCCCTGAATTAGATGATTGCTCTCCGAGGTCTTGTTTTAGCCCTTTTCAACATCGCCAGAAAACAGTGACTGTTTCCACGCGTATCAATGACAACAAAGCTTTAATATATATTAGGAGGTTAACAACAAAACAAGCTCTATCTATAAACAAACTTTAATCAGGCTCTACTGGCGCTAAAAACATAAAAACACGTTAAAAACTTGCCAACGTTTCGACAGTTGATACAACTGTCTTCATCGGGGCTAAGAAACAAAATGCCATGACATGCGAGCACTGATGTTATACAATGTTTTTTAACGTGTTTTTATGTTTTTAGCGCCAATAGAGCCTGATTACAGTTTGTTTATCGAAGTCCTGGCGTCTCCGAAGTAGAAAGAAGCTCTATCTATGTTGGCAATTTTATTAGCAACAAAAACACTTTGCCGTTTATTTCTTTGCGTTGAGCTTATGTAACTGATTTCATGAAAAATGAAAATATTGCCCGCATGTATACGTGTGCTAATAAATCGAACTATAGATACAGTATTACGAAATCTACACCAAACTTTAATGCAGATCTGCACAGAAAGGGGCCACGCACATCTAATTGTTACAGAACTAAACCTCTGGCTGGTTCCTGGAGCATTTACAGTTGCTTTCACAAACAAGAAATCTCGTGTTTGCAGTTGCGCAAAAATGAACCCTAAATCACATTTTACGTGATAAATAAGTCTACATATACGACAGAATCGGTTTTATATCAAGCAGATCTCACTGAACATTTTGTAAGAGGGCGTTGATTTTAAGCAAAGCTGGAAAAATTTCGAAAAGCGAAAGTTATTATCCGCTAAAGTAAGCATCAAGTTCGTAGCAACTTAGAAATTCCGACAGCATGGTCTTCTCCAGGCTACTATAAACATGATTAAACTGTTGCTCGCAGTGGCAGCTATCTATTGCATAAAATCGTGGCTACCGTTAGAATTTTTTGCCTCCCCATTCCTGTCGACATGTATTGCACAACCACAACCAATATATGCATCGACAAAAACTTACCTTGCGACTCTGTCAAAACCATCCATAAGACGGAGGTTCCCGGCTTCATGCGTGCCGTCCAAGTTGCCTCTCGGAACCCGACTGATGCCTCGGGCACTGGGGTGTCCGACCATCACGATGTATCTGACATGGAGCGGTCGATCGCTCGCTGCGCTTTCGCCGTTCCTCCGGTTGTTTCGGTTCGGCGCGCAGTACCGGCTGTCAGCAGTACGCGACCCCTGGCGGCGCCTATTCGATCGGATCACGATGCTTCGGCAGTTTACTCGCTTCGCCTTGACAGCGCGATACGTCCCGGGTTGTTGTGGCTGGCAGCGACGATTGTCCACGATGCGAACCACTTTGCCGTGACGCCGAGAGGCAGGCCAGCTTGGGTCCTGACCTTTAACAGCAGAAATGCTTTGTTTTTGACGCAAACCAGATGGTGAAGCCATGAAGAGAAGTGCTCTTGACCGAAGGCTGCCTTATCAAATACCAGAACCTCCTTAGACTGACGATGTCTTCGCAAGGCACGCGGCCAATGCAGTCATTATCCGTAGACCCTTTTCACATAGTTGACGCATTTCCATAAGTGTTGCCACTTGATCCATGTCACACACTTTTAAAGCAAGCCCTAAATTGTATTGGAAATAACCGGCTCTGCTCACACGACGTCAAAGCGGTATCGACATTATGGTGAAAAAACATTTCAAATTTACTGCAAAATTTTTGGGAGGCTAGCGTTAGTTTTTTTCTGCTTATGTCGCACTCGCAAAACGTAGAAGCGTTGGTTATCACATATCTCCTGGGCCAACCTTCGCTTTTCCTTCTGTCTACAATGTGTCTTGTAAAAGTAACAATGAGAAATCTTTATAAACAAGACTAAAACTACATTAAGTCTAACCTTATGAATACTCTTTTTAAGCGTAAGTCTTTACTCGAGAAAAACTAGCAGGTAATTTACATCATCTCCATTTCGTTTCACTTCTTCACTGCTGACTTTGAGCAAGCGTAAATTACGGTAAAATAACTTGTTTGTGCTATGATTTGCAACAATCATTCCCCAAACCAGTGTAAGATTCCAAAGAAAGTGGAGTTAAGTAGCATTAAAAAAACTAATTTTGTGGATTCATTAGCGCGTGCTAGCTTAGAGTTGTGCAAAGTGTTTCTCTTTTGGACAGAAATGATCACTAACTTCGAAACCAAATCGGGCAGTCTAGATTTTTGTGTGGGCAGGCATGAGGATGCATTAATATGCGTATTGTGAGTTGTACCGACCTCAACAGTGAAAGACAGATGCGGTCGAAAGGTACTAAGAAGGCACTGCGGTGTTCATTAGAGCTGTGTTTTCTGCAAGCCTGCAGACAGCTATTTCAGTTAATGTTCGCCAGCCTTTTGTTGTACGCCAGTGGGCGAAACGGAGCAAGTCTCGGCAGGTGGGAGTTGGTCGTCTGGGAAGCGCCAGGGCAACATCCAAACAGTGACGCGAAGCAGACGCAACAAAGAAATGAATCGATGTAGGTAGCGTCACGCGCTGCTGCTTAGCTGTTCAGCACACAGTTGCTGCAACCAACATGTACATGACAACCGAACGCCTGCGTCGTGTACGCGACGAACGTTACCAACGACTAACTGAATTAGCCACGGTACGTACATTTGTTTGCGATGCTTTTGCTGAGGATCGGCATGGGAAGGAGCAATTTGCTATCGACAAGACAAGCGCTCTGCGTACAAGGAGAGCAGTCTGCGTGCCTATTCAACATTTTACGGAACGTTGATACGGAGCAGCCGGCGACAAAAACAAGTTAACCGTTTCTGAGAAGGTTCTACTATTAGAATTAGGATTTTTGTAATGCTGAAATAAAAAACCACCCGGCTATGTTGAGGTAGTCGTGTCCTCCGGCCAAGGTCATCATCACAAGTAAACGAAATTACCTATGACTGTGACTGTGCGCTTAAAGCTTGTCCAACAATCAAAACCATAATTTATGACTCTAATACACCCACTAACTTGCTTGTTTTTTAAGACCGCAGAAATTAAGGGTTGCATTAAACGGTCCAACACAGTTGTTCCAAGTCTGCTGACTGCTTCATCAAAAATGAAAGACATGATGCAAACGGTTGAGCTGAAGAATTTAATCCGAATATAGCGTGATTTCACCATATACTCGGTGGCAATTTTTTGAGCTACTACGAAAGAAGCTTAGAAAACTAGTAAAAAAAGCATCGGCGCTTTGTAGCGGATATTTGACGGCTAGGCTGCAACAACTGTTTTCAACAATATTTGAGAAAATTTAACAATTATTAAAAATTGCACCTTAACCTTACTCATGTAACGCTGGGTATTGCAATATTCGAGTTTTTTATTTTTAAGCACTTACGAAACTTTAGAAATCTGTTCTTCTATGACTTTTCCTAATTTTCGAAGACAAATTGAATGGTTTATGAGTTTTTCAAAAATGTTCCCGTAAGCCCATAAATATAACATTCCGGTCTTTTGTAATTCAACAGATACCTGATGTGTATCCGCTGGGTCACTGTCAATCTTGGCCCACTACGCAAATTGTTTTTGCAGATGCGACATCGGAATGTCCATTTTTTAAGTGTATACCGAAATTCTGATTTGATATTAATACAAAAAGATGGGAAACGCGCATAACATTTTTTACGGTCAATGAAAATTACGAAACAACGGTCGCACTGGGCAGTGACGTAGCCAGCCCAAAAATTTGGGAGAGGGAAAAAATTTGGAGGGGCAAAATGCTTGATTTTAGGCGAATAACACTATTTTGCTTAGAAAAACGCCTCTCAAAGCACAAAATGACTATATTTTCTAAACATGTGGGGGAGGCATGGCCCCTCTGGCCCTCCCTGGCTACGCCTATGGCACTGGGATATTACATTAGAAATTCGGCGTAAAATGGTGTTTCGCTGCGCACATGAGATTTTTATGTGAAAATCAGTGCCACCGTATTAGTTAGGTAAACTTTGTTGTAGGACAATCGAAAAGGTTAAACCGGACATTACGGGGGTCACGTGTCCCAGAAAATGGCAACGTAATTCCGTTCCATGAAAACCCTGGTAAACTCGTACGTCGAGCACACTCAAGTGTAACCGGAACGGGTTATCTTAATTATATACAACTAAACAGCACTTTTAAAATTACCAAGGTGCTGGTTGTCATGCTCCAAAAAGTTTAGTCGACTTAAGCAATGCTGTGCAAGTTAGCAGTGATCGTTATATTCGGAGACACCCCAGTACGAACCGCAAAGGCAACCGGGAAATTTCCCCCCCCCTTCAAGAAATTTTCAAAAACATGTCTAATTGTTGGGTACAACAACAAGTTACAATCATTTTGCCCTCCCCGTGAAAATCTCAGCCGATTGCGGACCTGCGAACAGCATCTAGCAATTTATCCATCGTCTCATCGGGAGCACCATAAAAACGGACCGGCAAAGACGTATTCAGACCCTTGATGGACTATGGCTAGTCGGCAAACCTAGCAGCTGTGGTGGTTCAAGATTTTTGAATCCGCTCTCAAACCAAAGTATCTTTTAAGGCAAGCGTGGGACATCTACGCCCTGCCAAAAGTTCCCTTGTGACCAACATCAAACCATTTTCTCAGCAGGATTTGGAGCAGGCTTCGGAGTCAGCAATTGTTTTATCCATCTCCGGATTCGAACTTCAAAAATGTTTAAACTTCGACTCGGGGAGGTTTTTAATAGCTCTCTGTAAATCAGGTTCCTTACAGCAAAGCTTGGTGAAATCGGTAACATCTTTCCAAACTTAGATGTTGCAAAGCTGTAATTATCCTAAACTGCTGCTAGAAGTATGTTGGTCAATACTTAAATTTGGTGTGAAATAAAATTAGCAATTTTTAGTTTCAATTTGCAATGAACTCATGAACAGTCTGAAACAATACGCACAATACAGCATAGCAATGTCACACAACTTTTAGTATGTTACCATTGTCATACGTAACAGCAATACTTGCGGTTTATATACAAACTGCAAACATATACGTATTTTTGCATTGCAACTAATTTATCCACTCTTTTATTATCAAGCACAGTGGTTTAAAAAGCTGAGACCATAGTTTCTTAAAATCAAGTAGCGCTTTATGTAGAAATACCTGTGAAAGATTCGGCAAAACCCTGTATTATTTTTGAAATGCAGAACAGCTAGAACAGGTGGGGGGAACCTATTTACCATCACGGGCCGCATGAATTGTGTATCATCGGCGGCGGCCGCAATATCAATTAATTTATCCTAAAATTCCACCTTCAACTAACCATGATGAAGAGTGACTTCTCTTGACCGTAGTATCTAAGTATCTGCTTATCATGGAGCTTCGTTTTGACGCGATGTTGTACTCCAACTTGGGTAACGAAGGAACTGATGCAGGCCATATCAAATGTTCACGCGAGCCGCAGGTTCCCCACCCCTGGGCTAGAGGAACTATGCAACTTGCAAATCTCACAAGGAATCAAGAATGCGTTTCTTGCGAATATAGAGACTCAAAGGGTAGCCCACACAAATGTTTTAAGGACTAAGTCAATTCTAAATCAATAAAAACTTCAGTGCTGCTCACAGAAAACGCGAAAAAGTAATGCACAAAAAAACAAACGTAAAATGCCATTTTAATTTTGCGATGATATCTATACAAAAGAAGATTGATACCGGTTTCGATTCGGTTGTTGATGTCACTAGTCTTATTGATACAGTATCACTCCGCAGTTTATCTGTAAACTTGTCATCAACTAGTACCTGCAGAGATTCGGTTGTTCAAGCATTGGTTCTTAAAATCAAAGGTGCTTCTGTTCCACGTCTGCAGGCAACCCCCTCCAGAAGTGTGTTCATCAAAATCCGAAAACTTTCGAAATCATCAAAAAAAGCAATGCGTTGATTCCACAACATACGTGCTTTTCCATACAGTTTAGCCACTGGCCGCAACACTTCCACCAAGGCTTCTTTCATCGACACTCACAAGCCTAACTTTACTATGTTTAAAGAGGAAAGAGCGGCTCAACGCTATAACTTGCGTTGGTGGCAGAGCAGTGACATGAACATTTCTGCAACCTCTTAAAGAGTTGCTTTGTATGGCCTGGGGAACACACAATTTTGACAAACGGCCGGATTTTCCTCTTAATGCATAGAACGGAAAAAGGCATTTCTAAATCTGGCAGCTGCACCCAGATTATTGCAATGCTCCACTGATTACAAGCGACTGTGCTTTGATTTTTAAACTTGTCGAGATGTTTTTCAAAGTTCAGTTAATTAGCATCATCGAAATTGGTGGACGATAAAGACACTAAAGCGAATTCGTCATTTTCCTGGTCTTCAATGAACCCATGTATCATGAAAGTTAGATCACAGAGGGCTTCTTTTGCACTAACCTGCTGATTGTCTCTGAACATCATCCTACACTGAGAATAATAGTTAACAGCATATAGCAAAATGTTATTCTCAAACAAGTTTGCTTCTGTCTGCTCCGAAAGTTTTTTCACACATACCATTCTTAAAAAAGACGTTATTCTTTAAAAAAACGCCCGGAGTTAAATCTCCTTCCTGAATCCTTTTGTTTGTGCAGGCATCCATTTTCAAGTGCACATATTTTCTAGCTAGTACTTTTTTCAGTGCTTCTGTCTGTTTCTTTGCCTCTTCTACGGCCATATTTCTAATATTGTCTTTATACGAAGAACACGAAATTTTCGTGCCATCTCGCCGTTCAGACTTTGTAATGCAGGACTGGAAAAATAACATAATGGACGGAGTTGTGGACGACCAAATCAATTACTCGTTCAGAAAATTTAATTGCACGCATGGCAATTGTAACCGTTTCACTTGAAAAATTTTTGAAATGCAACAGCTGCTTGATGAAGGCATGGGCTGATCCAGCCAGTAACGTTAGGGAAAGGCGATTTCAGTAATTTTTAGTAATCTAATCTCATTGCGGGTTCATTTCTGTAAGAGAGATGAAGCATGCTTCACAACACTGCTGTGACAAAACAATGGACGGCTAAATGGCTTACAGTATATCGCGAATGCTGTTTTGCGAATTGTACAAAATCATGGCGAATAAAGTTACTTCGTAGGTTTCAGAGGGGCTATCGCCCCAATCGCCGCCCCCCTAGATCCGACCTTTGATGAAGGCTCACTTTTTGATGAAGGCGAGGACCTAAGTTTTTCTTCAATTTTCTTGTCCGATTCTTTTTCAAGTTCATTATAAATATCCACGCCCTTTCTCTTCAAATGTCACCTCAAATTACTGGCCGTTGGCGGCCTCATGCTTACTTTGATCTACAGCCAGCACTGAGTCACTAAGCTTTTATTCATCTCCACCACTAGTGCTGCAGCGGCATACGTAATGCATTCTATGGTCGGCAAGAATAAAAGCTTGTAAAACAGTTTGTTTTTGTCGTTGATACATGCTTATAAAAATGAAAGTACATTTTGACGCATAAATTTGTCTCTGTCTGAGCAAACACTCTTGCACCACGTTTTTATGCAGGAGCAATATCATAGTATATAACTTATTAGGCACTGCGCAAGGCAAGTCGGAACACACCTGTGAGCGCAGTTTCACAGCCACACTTCGCACATACAATCAACAAATTCATACGGATATGACAGAATTACACAGCAAGCTAGGCGCTGAACATATAACAGTGTGGAAACATCTATCATGCACAAGAGAAACCCTAAGTCTGCTTGCAACATTCAAATGTCTGCATCATATTCATGATGCGTGCGTGGCGTACAACAGTGACTTTTGCACAAGAGCTCCGGAGCAGTGGTTCTTAAACTGTGTTCGACGAAGCCGTTTCAGGGGTTCGACGAACGGCATCTGAAACATGTAACCCATTTTTACTTTCTGTTATATTGGGCAAAAATGGGTTTCGACGAAAGCTTGGAAAACTATGTAAGGATTCGGTGTGTTCATCAAGTTTAGGAACCACTGCTCCAGAGTAATCACAAATTGTCTGGAAGCGAAGTATCAAAATATTGCATTGTGACTACATAATTACATGGCGCTGCAAAGTCGTGCTTGGATTGCACTGCTGGAGTAGGAACAATGAATTTCTTTTAATCTCCGGATCCGGGAAAAAAGGTATCCAAACTCCGACTCATGGATTAAATGGCAAAAATAATATAATCGACTCTGACTCCGATGCCCTGATTTGGAGAGAGAAAATATATGACTTGGCGTCGACCAGGCTTAGTAAATATACAGTTTTACCGTTACATCGAATTAAACTTCTCGGAAACACCTGCCCTGTATACACCATTTACTGTCGTGTGTACGTAATTCTTTCCTTATTTATTTCAGTGGTTATCCGACAAATTCCAAATTCCAACCAGATTAAATTATCTGACAAAATGTATCAAAATTGAAACACTTCAAGCTATCTGCACAGCTAAAATATAAACGATATTATGGAACAATGGACTGGAATTCATTTCTCTACTAGAGTTGGAGTTAAATTTTAATTTGCCATAAAACAGTTGCCGCGTGTAACGAATACAATTTGAAACCGAAATTTCAAAGCATTCATGCAAGCTCTGGGCGCAATCTATGAAAGCATAAACAGTTAAAGAAAGCAATTGATCTGGTAAATATATTTGAATCAACAGCACAATTGTTGTAAGAAAACTTCGTCTACACCAGGGTTTATCAAACGGAGCCCGAACGGGGAGCGGTGCTCTGGGGGCCACAAGCAGGGGCCTTCACTAAGTAGCTTTGCCGTGATATTGCATAAACCAAGTGCCACGATATATTAAGTATTCGCCAGTTAGACTCAGAAGGGAGGCACGGCTCATGAAAGTTTGAGAACCACTGGTCTATACAATGGAATGCGACATAAGAAAATTTGCAAAGGAAAAGCGACGAATTTCATTTTTGACATAAACAGCGCTTATTTAACCTAAGATATCGTGCTTAGCCCTGTAAAATTGTAAATTTGTGAATTTGAAAATACGGCCCCTACACCAAACATTTTCTCTCAGCCCTCAGGAAAACTTGGCTGAAAACAAGTTATAGGCTACTGTGCTACTTGCGCTGCAAGCACGTTTTGATCTGACGATACCTGGCGTTTCAAAGCGCAACGGCTGGTTTAAATTAAAACAAAAAGGAGCCTTTCACGGAATAGACGTGACGTAACCGTAAAAAGTGTGTTGACGCAAGAGACGCAGGTAAACTCGAAATAAATGCTATTTTGTTTTGTTATAAGTTAAAATTTGTTACTTCAGAGATAAAAAGATTGAAAAACGTACGGTTTTTGGGCATGATGATTTAATCAGGGACTGGTGACAGAGTCACGGGGAATAGTGTGCTATATGATCTTGGGGCTGGCCAAACCACAAAAATCTTTTCGATTCCCACAGAGGCAACACACGTTATTATCACCATCTCGAGTCTTCTGATACTGCATGATACTAATATTCACATGCTGCCAGTGGTTAATAACAACGACTAAAAAACGCCGCGATAACGACCAAGAGATGTTGGAACCAGCAGTTTTTTCTGTGATGTTCTTCGTGGTTGCTAAAATGTTTACAAACCCAACAGTTCTTGTTACATTAATAAACGGAAAATGTCCAAACATCGTGTTAAACGCCGATGTGGTGGCTTTTGAGAGTCAAGGTTATAGTAATGTTATAGAGGCAAAAGAGGAAAAACTTTTCTTATGCGGAATGAGGGATTTACTGCTTCATGTAGCCAATATCAAACATGAAGAACAATTTTAAAGAAAAGGACAACCTGAAAACTCCAGGGCCTGCTTACTTTTCTTTTACAACGAATTCGACGCGCTTGATTTTTCAAAGGAAAGTATTTCGATATAAAATCCATGTTTGCAAAACCAGTACATGAATTCAATTTTCCACAATGTGCACCAAGCAGCTATCGAAATATCAGACAAATTCGCGTAGAAAATTCAGAGACAGCGCACTGTGTATCTTTTGAAGCAATTGTATTGACGCAGAGTAGAAGCCACAAGGATGGGCAAAACAAGAAGTGGGAAGTAAACAACTGTAATGGACAGTTTCAAACCTGTTGCAAACAGCCTGGATTTGAATGCACCTTTCTAACCAATTCTGATTTGAAACAAACATCAGTTTAGGGAAAAAATAACAAAACATGTAGTTTTCAATCACGCGGTTGACCGAGTTGCTTTCACCGAAAACCACAGCACCTGATAAACAGTCCCGAACAGCCCAACTTTTCCCAATACGCCCTTTACATTCGACGAAGCAAAGAACATCGAAAGAAAACGTTTGTACGGACTGAATAGTAAAGTACCATGGAAGTGCTTGTGACGCAACTGGTGTAGGGGTTCTAAACCGAGGGAGTGGGACTCGATCTCTTTTCGCTTTTTGTAAATAAATACGGTATAAAGTTATCAATGTTTATGATTCACTTTCATATTCCCTTCTCAGACAGCCATATCTGAAGTACATTAAATTTAAGCCGGTAACATGTTTTCAAGTACTGCTGGCAAACTTATAAAAAGAATGGTGATTATAATTTCAACGGTCAAACAACGGGGAAATTGGAGCTGGACTAGGGTTGCCAGATCGCTTGAAATTTTTTCAAGGACATTTTGTCGTTGTGTGGTTAATTGAAATTTTGCTTTATGCCTACTTTGAATACATTTTAGATATAGAGGTGTAGCACATTTTTTCAAACAATCGTTGCTGAATAACAATGGCACTTTTTACGACACATTTGTTTAAGATGGAACAAATCTACACGTTATTCGGTTCAATTACATTGTTTAAACTTGATTCTTGAATGCAGGGCCGGATTAAGGGGAGGGCAACGGGGGCAATTGCCCCGGGCCCCCCGCTGCAAGGGGGCCCCCCGTGATGAAATTTATTTGTTTCAAATAAAATACTCGGTTGAAAAATTTTCGTGATTCAGAAGCGA
>Ga0210059_1004340_pt1 | contig 22850 bp, 12 predicted proteins | sample Ectturendosymbi2_FD_188042 | JGI IMG/M metagenome (GOLD analysis project Ga0210059, IMG submission 188042) | Ecteinascidia turbinata endosymbiont from Florida, USA - Sample 2 (SPAdes) (version 2) | ecosystem: Host-associated > Tunicates > Ascidians > Unclassified | place: Key West, Florida...
CACTCGGAGCGCGGCTTCCGCTTAAAGAGCGAAGGGGAATGATGTAGCAGCGCAGTGGCTGCTACATGCGACGCGCTAAGCATAACATCCCCAGTAGCACGAAAGCTACTGGGAGCTTCCTTTAGCCTAGTGCGTAAGTGCGCATGCAAGCCGCTTCTTCACACGTCTCTATCAGTTTCATTGGGCGTGCGCCGCATACCTAGAGTAAAAACCCTGGTAATGAAGAATCTGAGAATTGCTAGCATTTGAATAGGTAAAAATATAGTGTTGACAACAAAACAAGTTTCGAAAAATTAAATCCATTCAGCATACATTAATAAACTTACAATAGGAAAAATCCTCTAGTTACAGCATTCAAATTTTCGTTATTTCACTCTTTGGATGCCCACCTGGCTTGGATGCCCGGGGCCGCCGACCCGTTCGCCCCCCCCCTCTGCCAGGTTGTCGATGGTAACTTCATGTGTGACAACAAAGCTGATGTCCCGCTGGTATCAGTGGACATATTGGCGAAACCAACGCGAAACTGACATTTATAAGGTGACCAGCGCTCACTGACTCGAGTCACGCTATCACTGCCTTTGACACACGACACGTTAATGGTAGTTGACACTTCAACGACTTCATGTTAGTCACAACTGGCAACAAATTCAAAGGAAATCTCTGTTTCAGAGTGTGAGGTATCAAACCAGAAAGATTAACAGCTACACAGCACAAGCGACTTATTAGCACTAGCCTACACGTAATGATGAACTTTGCTAAATGTTGCTGCCAGGAGTAGGTATTACTGTACTATAACATAACAATTGTAAGTCAAGAAATGGACTGGATCAGTGACAGTCATACCAATTCCGTAATTATAAATCTATGATAACATGAGATGTAACAGAGCACACTTGTATAACTTGTCATAGTCAAGGCTCAAGATTCAAACAAGCACGATGCACACACAATGTCGACGACGTGAGAAATTCCAGTGAAACAAACTGCACAGGTAGTGCAATAACGTGCAGTACCGAAAGAGAACTGAAAGTTGCGAAGAAGTTCAAAACAGTATTACAAAATCGAAATCCGGTTTAGCAAAAATTATAAAACTCAGCGATTAACATAAACATAAAAGAAAACTGTACCAATAGACTTAAGAAGACGAACACTATACATAACTTACTATTCCTTGCAATTTAATGGATAAATAGCTGTAAAACATTTGATGTTATATTTCGTCTGGATTTGTAAGGGCTAACTGCCAATATTGTTCGGGAGGGATCCAAAATGGGAGCAGAGGTTGACCCATGCAAGCAGTGACTTGACTACAAATCTCCACAATGCAGATAAATTTTCTATTAATGCACAGTACATTACTTCCAACATGTCAAATCCCAGTTATCACTATAGGTCGGTTTGGTTCACTGTTACATCTTCATAGTCTGCGTGGTTGACCATTGTTTTATCTCACATGTCTTGTGCTTTTGCCCACATGATGTATGATGTTGGTAGACCATTCTCATGTTTGCTGCATGGTTTCTATATTCACGAACTGCATTGCCACTTACATATCTTGCATATGCACTAACACTATCGTTAGGTGTGTAATGCTCGTTGCTCCCACCGAGTGTCACACTTTAATGACATATGACAATGCTGGTGTTGGTTAGAAAACACGTTTCAATCAATTCCATTTTGTTTGACCACAAGCATCACTGCAGAAATTTTGATAGCTCCGTTAAAATTTTTGATTGGCTCCTAGACAGACCTTAACGTTGCCCCCGGATCCGGGTCCTGCTGCTGGTAGAACATAAATATTTGATTCTGGCTATGATTGGAAACCTAAATTGCATCAACGGTCGTCGATATTCAAGTAATTAGTCTCCACAAAGTTGACAAAAGCGAATCAACCGAGCAATAGTTTTTGTAGGAAATTAATTTCATGTAACACTACACATCCTCAGTCCTAAAATCAGCAAGCAATTTTTACGGATGAAACGTTGAAAACCTGAGAAACAGCAGAGAAAACAACAAATTGAAGACTAAACAAAAATCGGAACACAAGCTACGGTAATTACAGACTGATAAACAGTATCCTCAGTCAGTAAAAGCAATTATTTGGGAACGACGTATTTTCCAGTTTTCTACTTACCGCAGATTGTGTTTTGATTAATTCAATTTGGTCTTCAGTTCATTTTCTTTCCCTACTCTTGCTTTAACCTTTCAACGCTTCACCCGCAAGCATTGCTTGCAGATTTTGGACTTAGGTTTCGTTGTGTTGCGTGAAATAGATTTCTTTAAAAATATTGCTCGATTGAATCGCTTGTATCACTATTGTGGAGACTCCCAGGGTTAATTGAATACAAATATGTGTAAGTTTGAATCATAGCAAAAAGAAAGATGAGCCTAGTCAGCTGATTCCTCGAGAGCTTACAGCAAACCTGGAGCTTTAGTTGTCCATCGTCAATACCGTATTTGTTCGATTGTTAGCCGCCCTTAATTGCAGGCTGATCTTGATTGTAAGCCGAAGCGAAGTATTGTTCAAACATTAATGTACGGCGCACTTGACTGTACGCCGCACTTGAACATACGTTTCTCTGAGATATACTTTAGTGTATGGCACGTTTCGCCTTTGATTAGCAACCCTGATATTGATGCTTGACCGCTACAGCTCCCTTCCGTTCATCATAATGCCTCATGAGACCGAGCAAGCACGTGTGCAGGTGATGCTGAAGGGAGGGAAGACAATGCGAAAAGAGAGTATGGTCAACAAAACATGGCCACGAAAAGGCTAGTCGTCAGCTACACCTTTCGATAAGCTAAAAAAATGTTAGCCGTTCTCGATTGTAAGCCGCCCTTGACTGTCAGCCGCACGATGTGATAAAAAAAAACTTCACAAGACGCGGCTTACAATCGAACAAATACGGTAATAATTTTTTACAACACAACTTAATAATCACCTTGATGCAAACTACAAAATTGTGGGAATGCACATAAAAAATTCAGAACTAAAATTGTAATTTTTGCAAGGAAGAAAGCAAGCTTCGAATTTGTGTTTATGTCTGTCTTAGTGTGTTCAATGTTGTACATACGTGACTGACACTTCAAATATGAAGATTTGTTACGTTTTTGTCTAATAGAGACATGTCAAATTGCGAACGCAATCATCTAAGAAGATAAAAGAAGATAAATTTGCTTATCAAGAAATGTGGGAATACATTAAAGGCGCAGCATGTTTTTATAAATAATGAATATAAACTAAAAACTATTACCTCTAGCCTATGTCGTTATCGAAAAGACTCGAAAACAAGCAAAACAGGCAAATTTGTTCATCAACTTGAAAGCAAGTGCATTTTTGGCATTAGAAATAAATGCAACAAAAACTGAAATGCACACTCACGAAAAGCAGATGATTACACAAAAAGTAGATGATGAAACAAATAGCTCCATTCAAGAAGAGGAGTGAAGATAAGTGGACATGGTATAGAAAATATATTTTCAAAGAACTACACTTCATCTGACAAGTGCGACAAAAACGGCAAACGTTTCTGAAGAATGTTACACATACATAAGGAAACCGCATTGTCACATTGTGATTCTACCAGAATGGGTGTTATAGGTTGGAGTTAATCAGGTAATTTCGTCCGTGCACAAGTTCAATCATGAAAGATGCACCCGCACCGAAGGAAGACTACGATGATTTACACTATCCACCAGAAATTAGTAAGTTTTTTTTATATGGAGTAAGCTGAAAAGAATGTAAAATACACACCGCAGCCATGTTTTGTCTACTGTTGGACTTTTTTAAGGGGCCTAAATTTTCATACCCAATGCAACTTGCAACTTCAACTGAAAATGCGTAGCTGAAATGCAGCAGGTTATTACTAATATTAGCATTAAACTTCACCTAATTTCGGTGTTTTCCTCCAGTCTCTATGAGCGTTCACACTGGACTTCACTTTCCATATTAAAACTTTCTTTTAAACGTCCACCTTGGGAAGCGCATAGTCTAGTCATAAGGTCAATTATGCAGTTGATATTGTGATTGTGTTGATGTATATTTGTGCAAAGCAACCAAGAGGTTTGGTTTGCGTTCAGATAACTTCACCTATTTCGTTGGAATAAATTGCTTGTCAGTTCGCATAATGGGCGCTGTTTTCTGAAATTAGGTCTTCAAGTAACAGCTGCCGTATGAAGATTTCCCACGTTTGGTTGTTGCAGAAATAGCAACTGCATCGAACTGCTTTGGCTTGATTATTAACAGATCCTTCCACTCAGCTTTGCAACGCTACCTGGAAAGCAAAATTCAAACAAAAATCGTTGATTTTTGGCGGTTAACAGGACCGTCAAAGAAACGAATATGATAATTTGTATGTGACTGCCTGGGGTGATTGTTCCTGCTTGGCACTAAGAAATAATTTCTTGGTCGCTAATACGGTCTCACACAGTGGTCCTTAAAGTTTTGATGCCTCAATGTCCCTAAGACAAATTTTCGGCAGTCTGGATACCCCTTTTCAACAAAGTTTACCAACAAAGTCAAAGGGTATCAAGTCAAAGTCAGTCTGGATGGAAGCATGTCCAAGTTTTTAGTGAATGAGCTCTTGAATCCGGATTTGGACTTTACTTCTCAACACTGTTGAATACCCCCAGCATCTAATCGCAATAACCCCTGGGGATATTGAGTCACCACTTTAAGAACCCCTGGTCTAATACATATCAGTATGCTTTTTTAGAGGTAGGCAAGTTTATCAGAGAAACTTGTTCAAGCATATTATAAGCACGTAAAATGTTTTGAGAGCGCCCTACATTTTGTAGAACAAGATTATGCGTCACGCCCATCGATCAATGTACTCATTGCCAATGTCCCTAAATACCCAAACGCACAAAAAGCTCTATGTCATGACAGCCAACAAGCAATACTGGTTTAGTTGATTATGTCTGCTTTGAACCGATCATCAGTGGGTATATGCTCAGTGTTTATTTGTTCTGTCGATAAGCAAAGCAGCAAATATCGCGTCTTGTTGATGAAAATATAAAGTTTTCCTTGAACGTCGTAACGCTTTGGGTGTGCGGGTATGTATCTATGATGATACAGTTTTAGTTCAAAGCGACAACAATCTGGGAAAATTACAAAACTCGGTTAATCATGAAATGACAAAAGTAATAGATTGGCTAACCGCAAACAAACTCTCCCTAAACATTTCCAAAACAAAATATATGTTGATCACAAAGACATGAGCACTGAATCCTTTGCAATGAATGTAAACAGAAATCGTATTGAAAGAACTGAGACTTACAAGTACCTTGGTGTAATTGTAGATGAAAAACTGACTTGGAAAGAGCATTGTAAAGAGTTGTGTAGTACTATATCCAAATATGTTGGTGTAATGTATAAAATTAAATATTATGTGAATAACCAAGCATTACGTATGCTGTATCACAGCTTAATAAACTCACGAGCACAGTATGGGATTATTTCCTGGGGAAAAGCAGCTTCATGTCAATTGCAGCCAATATCGGTTGTTTTAAACCGCGCCATGAGATGCTTAAACACAGATAAACTTTTGACTAACAAAGTTACTACCATTTATAAAATGCAAAAAAATTCTCCAACTAAAATATATATACAACCTTGAAGTGAACAAATTGATGTGCAAATATACTACCTCGCAGTTACCTGCTACGTTTAACAATTATTTTAAACTCATTACAGATGTTCATTCATATGGCACAAGACAGGTTAAAACTCGACAATTTGCTTTACCAAAAGCACGTTCAAACTCAGGTGCTAAAATGATAAAATACAGCGCAACAGAAATCTGGTCAAAAATTCCTCCGGAGATAAAAAATAAAACGTGCTTGGCACTTTTCCTGGCAGAGTATAAGAAATATGTACTACTCAGCTACTAGAACCATATTTTATGTTTTTATTTAATGTTGTACATAAAGCAAGTGGATTGATTTAATTACGTATCGCTACTACAGTGGCAAGTGTCAAATCATGAAGTATCTCATCTATGTATTACATCGTTAGGCTTTTGTTGCGTTCACAGAAACTGGTCTCATCAAACCAGTGTATGAAGTTGTGGGATGCCTACAAAACAAATGCGTTTCCGCTCTCACACATGTATTGACGAGTTCTTTTCCGCAAAGCATGATTGCGCGACTGGTTCTCAACCTGCTTAAATCTCGTGACACTATTGCGATGTTGCAGTAGTCTATAGCTTTTGACGCATTTCCACTTTGGCATTCACGAATACTTTTGAATATATAAAAACAGTAAATGTTTAACGTGACAAATTTAAACCGTTTTCTTCTGGTGGCTTTTCCTTGCCTGCAACGCATTTTACTTCAATTTACCATATAACCGCTTTGCACATATTACATTTTATACCCAGAGTAAAAGACTTTTACTAACTATTATACACTGTTCCCTTTACACTGAAAGCAGCTTCGTCTATGGGAGGTTTGCAGCCTAGATGACCCTTGGTCCTTAGCAGCCTCCAACTCCCTCATGCATTCTATACATCGATGTACTTGGAAGTCATTGCAGTTCTTCATTATAATAATCATGATGGCGTCATTCATGCGTGTGTCTTAAAAAGCTTGTATTTCATCGAAGTACAGTAAATGCATTAGCGCCATCAAGCGCATATTCTATACTACCGCAATGTATACATCCCCGTCTTCTTTCGTGTAGTTGTGTTTTTTTTCTCTTTACTGCGATGCACGTTAAAAGTCTAGCGTTTAGCGTGTGGAAGTAAAGACGTTACACAATACAATATTAATCGAGCGTCAAAACGACCGTATCCACAGGTTTAAAAAAACGATCTAGTGACAACACCCGGTAGAGCTTTTCGTTTTATAAGCTTGCAGTTTATTGAATAGTTAGTGCTTAGAATGACTTTTAGAAACATCTGTACCAAACGTCCGGTTTACCGGGCGGCACAAAATTTTTGCCCAACAAAAGTGTCCACAAAGTACTGGCGCAACACAAAGTTCATGAGGAAAGACCAACACTTTTGATCAAAAATAGAAAGTGCTTTACGACAGAGCTGACATTTTCCTTGAAAAATGCTGAGTTTCTTCCACGAAGTCAAAACTACCACAAAGAAGCCATCTGCATATGTTTATTTCCAACTTTTGAAAAAATTCTGTCACGCGTAAATTCTTCATTCATCTATTTTTCCGTGGTTTCATCTCACTTTGTAAAGTTTTTAACCCCAAATATGTCAAATGTGTCCAACAACCACATATGTTTGAAAGTGCAGGGATACCAGTTGTCCCCAGCACCTCCGTAAGGTACGGTTATAGCAGCATAGATTAGTATCGCTTATTGATTATAATTGACAGTTACTTCAAAAAACGACTGCCTTTTTCCTACAAGGCAATCACAATTCAGAAACGAATCACAAAGGTAATACTGTGAATGCAAAATTACTTCACCTCTATTTCGTTTCCTTCGTTTCTTTCAGGCAAGGTCGTGTTGCTGACGCCATTCTGAAATGAAACCAACTGCTCATTGATTTATACTGTAAAAAAAACATTCTGCTTAAACAGTTTTTTTTAAGTAAAATGTTAGGAACCCGGTTCGGATCTGTATGGACCCGATTTCTCTGATTCTAGGGACTCGATTTTTTCTGATTTTAGGGACCCGATGATAATTTTCTCTCATTCTAGGGACCCGATTTGAAATTCTAGGGACCCGAATCGGGTCCCTAAAACGCCTTAAAAAACCCTGGCTTAAATGATGTGTATTTGGCAGCAAGTAAAGCGTACGTACAAGTGGCTTCAAGTTTCAGTACACACGAATGTGCACAATATGATTAAGATTTGATGAAAGAATAAAATTCGCAGGAGCCCACTGTGTATACAACAACTGGCAGATAACTTGCTTGTGCAAGTCAAGTCATAGATGGCGATGCTTACATGTGCCATGAACTAAAGAATGGTGGGGAGTATGCAGTTTACGCAACAATAACTTCAAGACCATAGAACCGGTTGCATAATGCAGTGGTTAGCTTTTGCGCCTTAAGCAGTTCTTTTGTACCGCTTTACTTGATCTTAAATTTCTCACCAGTCACAAGGGCTAGCAAAAACTGCCACTCTGCACGATCATATTTTTAAAACTTAAAAAATTTTCTATCTAATGCAGCACACACTTTTTCACTAAGTTGGTTTCACGGCGCTTGTAGGGTGAACGGATTGCCGTTTAGCACTTCTCGTAAATTCGAGATTTATCAGATATGAATAAGAAGCTCAACTGATAAGCTCCTAGCAATGACTCTCTAAGTTCCAAGTATAAGCAAGTTCATACTATCCGAGCATACCTGTTGCTGAAGCGATTGAAGTTTTTCGACGAGGTGGTTAATCTCCTCATAAATATCTTTTGACTTTTGAAAGAAATAAAAAGAAAAGACATATTACTTTCTGAACTCACGAGTGAGAGTTTCAAATGTGAAGTATTAATTACTTTTTGATCTTACACAGGGGCGCAACCAGCTCTTCATTTCGGGGGGGGGCAATTTGCATGAAATTTCATTCGATGACGTCATCGCGCTTATTCAGCTGTGGTACAACTTTTCGCAAACGGTCACATATAATAACAAATAACAATGTATTTTTGCCCGCAGACACGAAGTCCATAGCGTACAAACACACACATTCTGCATAACTCTGATTAATAAAATACAGCGTTTTACAACAGCGTTGGAGGCTGAATCGCCACTGTCAAGCGAAATTTCTGACTTCACGCCATATGGGCATGCACAGAGCAGCATTCTACATATAAAATACGCTGAGAAAACTGAGGATTAGGGCTTAGGGTTTGGTGTTTAGGTTAAGTGTGTCGGGTTAGAGTTTATGTTACAGTTAGAAAAAGAAAAAAATTGAAGTCTAAGATTATGTCCAATATTTCTCACTGGTTTTACTTATTACCGTACTGTAGCTTGTTGTGGGTATCTGACATCTAACCAAAAAGTTTCAATTTACACAACACACATCAAAAAAGTAATCGCCAACCTGTATTCCTTTACTCTGAGAAATAAAATAACTGCCAAAAAATAATAGGTCGGAAATTTCGCAAAGGTCAGAAATTTCGCTTGACACCGGGCTACAGAAACTTACTTAACAGAAGGTTTTGAAACGGCGTTGGAGGCCGAGCCTCAGGTTTACAGACGCATTCTTAACAGTATTTGTTCACTTGGCACAACACTCCTACAGAGTGGGACTCTATTTCCTAAACTGGGTCAAGCCCAGGTATAAGTACGAATGCATTGTGACATGCACACCCTCAAATGAACAAACACTGCAATGTTCGAGCACTCAGTCACAAAGTAAAATGCTGTTGTAGTGTTCAAAGAGTAAGGACGAATATGAACAATCGGACTGCGTCAAAGCAGGCAACCATACGTTATTAGACCTTCTGCTTCTTTCGAGAAACAAGTACATATTTGTTCTTAATAATGCCCCAAATCTAGGAATGTCACCGGTACACTGAACCTGATGAGTCATGACTACTAACACTCGCTCTCCAGGGCAGGTTGTATAAAGCTCTGCATCCAAAATTGTAGGTCACGCGCAATCTTTGCATGCATGACTTTCTGAAATTCCACCAGATTTGTTATGCATATATGGGCGTACAAAAGGAACAAAAATGTACATTTTTAACTGCATTTGAACATCGGGAAAAAGAGGCTGGCAGCTTGTTTGCTGCACAATATTGATATCGCAGTTGTCTCTGAATGCGTTTGTCATCTGAGAACTCAGTATTCAGTACAGCTCCTAGAGATTTGTAGTGGTTAACAGATTTTAGAGTCTTACCACCCATTTGTCAGTAATGGTGTGGCCGTGCTTTTTGTGCTCCTAGCCGCAGTTGGAAATAATCCCATGCGATTCTGCATACGCCTGACACACAGATAAAAGTTATCTTCGCAACATTTTCGAAAATGAGAACATTTCAGTTTTGATCAAGATGCAGAACTAACGATCAGGACGGAATACACATTAGTATCCTCATACAAACACCTGGTTCCGTACTCAACTAGTGTAGTCATGACTTTAGTGTGACAGGTGTATAGGCTACTACAGTAGTAAACCTGCCTGATTTTCGTCTTGTTTAGAAAATTCGTTCTAGTTCTATTCTTCTGGCATATTTTTGAATTTCTATCACAAATGAAGATCCCAAACTTAGGGACAGCCTATGTCAAGGGTGAGGGGATCTTTGAACGCTACCATTTCTGACAAAACGGGTCAGGTGTCTTGTGTCTTTGGCACATAACGGATCAGGTGTGTTTGGGGCAAAACGTTTTTTTCTGGCATCCATGAATTGTGTGAAACGTTTTAGAAGCACGTTTAAGGCTCTGAGCTTTCAGGGCTTGCACTGGTTGCAAAAGTTAGAGTCTTGTAAAGCGTCATTTGGAACCAAAGTGGTCTAGTAGGTAGGTGCGTTCAACACTTGACTAGTACTCATATGACACTTTAATAAACCTTTTTCCCAAGCCGTGGCAGTGGGATCAACCCAGAAAGACACTAAAACGTGGAACAGTCCTCATGCTAAATTTAGGTAAAAACGATCAGGTTTGGAACCGAAAATGCAGCTAAACAACATTTTTAAAAGATGTACTACGTTAATAATCACGACCTACTTAAGATATTCACGGCCTACTTATCTTAGGTAAGCCGTGTTAATAATGGTGATTCGATTCCGCTTTGCCCCGAACAAAAATAATCAAAAGGTCGAAGAAGAACAAGCGGTTTGATGTGGCACTAACTGTTATCTCAAGCTCTTTCTAATCAGTTTGAAAGTTTAAGCAATTTGCACTGTTCAACAGTACCCTAATGTTATCAAGTTTCATGAGGGCAAATTGAGGCTTGTCTAAGAAAAAATCGTACACGAACAAATGGATAAAAAATGCCTTAGAAATACGAACATTTTAAACTCTCAAGTTTTGACACTTCCATCATATCTGTGGTTAAATACCAATCATTTACGGCATTTTCGATCAGATACCCTGACTCAAGATAAATCTTGTAAGGAGATAATTTACCAGCAGGACAAAGAAAAATTCCAAGAAGACTTCTTAAAAATGATTGGAATATAAAATTTCATCTTTATTCTTTGAACGTTTCTGCAGATGTCAAAATCGCTATGCAATGTTTTGAAAATTTCGGGGGGGCAAATGCCCCCCTGGTTGCGCGCCTGATCTCACACATGCAAAGTTTTCAAAGGTGAAATCGATCGAGTTTTAGATGTCATTGCCAATTAAAGGCTGTTTTCCATTTTTTGCCATTGAACCCTCTCCTGCATCTAAACTTCTTATATACCAGTGAACTTCATAAAACGCTTTTTGGTAAAGCGAAAATTGAATTCTGATGCATCGACTTTGTTTTTGCTTTTTTCTATTTGTCTGTTTTCCTTTTTTTTCATATTACTTTTTTGTCATGCATTTGACTGTCTTTGTTTATTTTTTCTTTGCTCTCTTTCTTTGTAACACATTTGTATTTCATCGAGAGAGTATGTTTGCCATCCATATTTTTAGTTTTCTCTTGGGAAGTATAGACCTGTTTCTCTTGCAACTATCATCTCCAAGTTGTTTTGACACAACATTTTGTCTTGCATTTAACCACTTATGGCCAGAACAGACAATCAGTTTGGTTTCAAGTCACAACATGAAACTGACATGCGAATATTTGTACTCAAACAGACTGTGTCGTATTATGTAAGCAAGTATGCTCCAGTGTTTTCAGCATTCTTAGATGTGTCTGAAGCATTTGACAGAACTAACCACAACCTGCTGTTCGCTGAACTAATTAAACGCAATGTACCGACGTGCATAGTAACACTGTTGATGAATTTGTATAGGCAACAGACCATGCAAGTGAAATGGGACAATAACTTTTCATCCCCCTTAACTGTAACTAATGGGATAAAACAAGAGGTATTTCTGAGTCCATATTTATTCGCTGTTTATCTTGACGAACTCTCAAACCAGCTGGGTTCAACCAAAGTGGGGTGCACTGTGTTGACTGTGGAAAACGTGGTTGTGAATCATCTAGAGACTTTCTTGCTGATGATATATGCATGTTTTGCCTTAGTATTAGTGGACTCCAGTGCAGAGGCGAATTCTCATTTTCGAGGCCCTAGCTTATTTTAAATTGGGGGCGCTTCGGAAGGTATGTCATACAAATTAGCACTACACGTGCTCGTAGAATTCACTGAACAAGTTCCAATTAATAAACACATTACTTTATTCTCAATGTCATCGATATCAGGAACAAAAACAGTCACAATGACACTAACGAAAAGGTAGCGGTGAAGTTATATGACCACATTTCCATTACATATTAGTATCTCACTGGCCTCGTGTAATCTGGAAAATGGATTCAGACATTTTGTTCCACACATTATAGGCTATGTAACAATAACCAATTCTCAACGCAATAAAAAGAGAATGCTCATCGTCATTCACTTCAATCCTTCACGCTCATTCTTCTATGTACTATAGAGCAGGGGAGGGCAAATAGCGGCCCACGGGCCACATACATGTGGCCCGTGGAAACATTCAGGAAAATATTCAAATCTGAAATATACTCCAACTCGTCACAGTAGATGTTAGTGTTGAGGCTAACTTGAAGTGAGACTTGCTTCAAACTATCCTCGGCCTTCTCGAAGTTGCCTCCGAGCCAAAGTAATTGCCCACTTCTGCTGTGGAGCAGTGGTGGGCAAACTGCGCCTCGCCGACATGTTTTGTGTGGCTCTTCTAGCTTAATAGCAATATTTTATATTGATAGCGAGCTGTCGTCTCATATTTAATGTTTGTTTCATTTTGTTTGTTTGTTTTCACAACACGAATTCGTAAGGTTACGGTTAGTTGCCAAGGACTCTACGCGATTTGTTGTGTGGGTCGTTTTATGCAAAACCTGCATTGTTTATTGAACTGTATTTAACACTACAAACTGATTTTGCGGCTCGCTGTTGTTTTGGTTTTCTGCCAGTGACTCTTCCATTGAACAAATTTTCCCACCCCTGCTTTTGAGATCTTTTGTTAGGGCATAGTAAAAAAACGTGTGTTGAACCAAAACAAAAATACAAGTATAATTTCTTACAGAAACGCTAGAAATTGTCCTACTCCCAAAATTGTGGGGCCCCCCGTAATCGGGGGCCCTAGGCTCAAGCATTTTCAGCCTAATGGTAAATCCGCGCTTGCTCCAGTGTCGTCTGAATATTTGTGGCGACTAGGCTGCTGAATTTGAAATCGCTTTTGATTGTAACAAAACAGTTGGTGTTTTTTTTTTGTTCCAAAAGCATAAGCTACCTAACCTGCTCTATTGAATGTTTTTCTGAATGTACATGTACAATTTTCTGACCAAGTGAAATACCTCGGTGTATTGCTAAATGCCTCGCTGAAGGATGATAATGATGTCCAGAAACAAGCGAAACCACTGTACTATGCAGCAAACAAGCTCAGAAGCACATTCGCTCAGTACTCAACTGCAGTATAAATCACTCTGTTTTGTGCCTACTGCACGCCAATGTATGCTTGACAATTGTGGAGTAAATACACACAGACTAGTATGAAACGCTTGCGAGTAGCCTACAACAATGACTACCAAATTATGCCTTACGTACCCAGAAATGTGAGTGTTCGCCCACTACAAGTTAACCATTGTGTGTCAGAACCACTGATGCATTGTTGAGAAACAATCTGTATGGTTCATTTTCAACGATGTGCATCTTCATCAAATTTTTTTATCCGATCGCTTCAAAGGTCTGAGTGATGCTTTTCACAAATCTTCATTTTTCCTCCACTATCCAACGCTCCTTAATGACGGTGACCAACTGCAGTAGTTATTGGTGCGTTGCTTGGGTGTTGTGTTTCATCAGTATTGCCTTTGCGCCACAACCAAAATCTTCCATGTGCTTCGTAGCGCCTCATGCTTGCTGTATTTTCTTGTGATTTCTCTATCACCTCCAACATGCCGATGATGTGTGGAAGTCAAACATCCCAACTAACAGTCAACGTTTTTCCATACATTAATCGTTTCAACAACGTGTTCAAAACGTTATCTATTAGTTGGGATGTGAAGAGTGAATATCTATAACCAGTATAACACCAACCGCAAAATCTTGCTTTATATTCAATGAAAACAAATGGCTGTCAGCCTGAAATAATATGTCTGGCAAGAACATTTGAAACCTTGAACAAAACAATTCACATGCTTTTGTGCGCTACTGAGCAATCCCGTTCGATTTTTTTATTAACCGTTTACTTCGAAACCTGATGTTAGAATGTCTTCATTTCTCTCCCATTGCCGGATTCTTGTCAGAGATGAGCGGAGTCACATTTTTCAGACTCCGACTTCGCTCCTGCTCCACGCTTTAAGACTCCTGCTCCGACTCCGAAAATTTTTGAAACATCAACTCCGACTCCTGTTAACTCTCCGAAAAGTTCCAAGCAACTCATGTTAACAAGATACTGTCTATTTTGCCTCATGAGGCAAAATATATGTCGTGGCTATTTTGCCTTTGATAGAACACAAATGGTTCAAATGGTTATGTGACTAGCACAATACAGAGAGACACAACATGTTGAGGTTTAAAGTTATGGCTTAGCCTATTCGTTACACAACGTAGACAAACACAGCCACTAAAAGCTTGCCCACATTTGAATTAGACAATAAAGTCAGCTACGTAGGTCATGCATTCCAAACCTGTCATGTGATCACTTCAAACAAATGTGTGCAGCTACTGACAAAATAACTTCAGAACTGTTTTTGTCTCATGAGGCACAATAGAGGCTGCTTATCAAATATATTGCACATCTTAAAAGTATAGGTTCTACTGTAATTAACTTATGAAGTGGAAACCATTGAAACACTAGTTAGTAGTTCAAGCTTCAATATAGATGACAAGTATTTGAAGTGAGTGTTAATTTGCAATTTGTACAAAAGACTCATTTTAAATCTCCGAGGACAGGAGTTGAACACCTATGCACAAATATTGAATCGTACTTTAACCATCATGTGCTCAGATAAAACTCTGAACTATGACTATGCCAAACTGAGCCATTAACATGAATGTGCAAGCAAATCATACAAAAAATATTAACAACATGAACATTTAGATTAAGCATAACTTAGGCTACAATCCATTTCAAATTTATAATCATAGGCAATAGCGATGCAAAACAATATAGGTTATCTTCACAGCTGCAACTATCGGGGCAAACATCCAATTTGTTCAGTATGACTCCAATACATGAGCAGAGGTTAGCCTATGCAAGCGGTGGCTAGACTAGAAATCTGCACAAGTGACAATGCGAATAAACACTGTATTTTGTACTACTGCACATTACCTCTAACATCATGGTCAAATCCCGTCACTAGGCCTACAGTACAGTCAACAACAGTGTATAGGTCATTTCGGCACACTGTTACTTCTCTATAATGTGGTTTGGTAGCCATTGTTTTTTGTCATGTGTCTTATGTTATTGCGCACATCATTAGCCAAACATTCTCATAGTTACGGCATGGATTTCGAAATTCCTGAACTGCATTGTTACATACACACTGTATTTTGCACAGGCCATGACTTTGAAACCATCACCAGTGGTGAAATGCTCGGTACTCCCATCCAGTGTCACACTTTCGTGATATATGACGACACTGGTCAGAAAACAAGTCTCGATTAATTCTAGTCTGTTTGACAGCAACACGCATAATTACAAACATTAGGTCTCTTAAAAATTTTGTTTATCTCCTGCACAGACCTTAATGTTGACTCCGGCTCCTGCTCCAGCCTAAAATGCAAACTCCGGCCGGAGTCCACTCCGGCACTCCGGCTCCGTGATCATCTCTGATTCTTGTATGACGATGAGTGAATGCAATTGTAGATAGGGCGCTGTTTCAGTTGTTTGCTCCTCTCTCAGTGTTGACTATGTTTATCGACTAACATCTACTCTGTAATGCGCTATCACTAACCATTTTGTGTCTTGTGTTATTCGATAACCCATATAATGTAGACAATGAGTCTGAGGTAAATACGTAAATAAATAAAACACACGCCTACTGCCAGAGATGTGACGACTCGGGTCACGTTTTCAGAAGACTCAAAATGACTCGACCGGGATAATGAAATGATTCGTCTAATAATTTTTAAAGCGAGAGACATTTCCTACTTTTTTCTCTTCACTTGTTTATTGCAGGAAAAAATCCAATAACAAAAACGTGAGCATTTCAGTAACAGTTTGGCTAAAAACTGCCAACATTTCAGCCCTAAACTTCCATATTTTCTTTCTCTCTTAAAATTGTATGACTTGAGATAACATTGCAGCAAAATTGAAAGACTCGAATCGGCTTCCACCGATCTTGCCGGTGACTTGTCTTGACTTTCGTATGCGCAGTTTTCGGACCTTGTCCCGATTTGTTGCATAGCCTTTCCGCAAAACCTGGCCAATTGCAGGCAACGGGAAAAACAAGGGTTGTGAAAGAGAATGATGAAAATGCGCAGTGGTAAAGTTTTGCTTTCGTTTCGGAAAGAGCAGCGTGTTTTTTTGTTCGTCACTTTACTTTAGTGAGGTTATGACTGAAAACAGAAAAATACATATTAATGCAAGACATTGGGGAGGTGTGGGACCCATGGAACGGATTTTTTCAAACGGGCGTATAACCTAGATTATCCAGTGAAAGTTGTTGAAATTTTGTTCAGTTGAAGGTTTGTGAAACAAAATTGTTCGTTTTAAGTTTTATAAAATTCAGTGAATGTTTTATATGCTTTTTTTTAGCTTAAAAATTTTTCAATTTTGTTCCATCGGTCCCACCCCGGTAGGACCTTCGGAATACCCCATAGGGACCGATGGAACAATTCCTTATAATAAATAATAAACAAAAATTATCTCCATGATGCTTGCCAAATTTTTTGGGTATGTTCTTTCGTTGTCAAAAATAACTTATCAGCAAAAATCAGTTCGTATCAGCCAAACTTTTTTTGCTATATATATGTATATAAGTTTAACGTACAAATGTGAAAAATGTGAATTATTTGAGTGCTTCGCCAATGATATTTCGCTAGGTTTGAACAAAACTCTATTTGCGTCATTCAAAAACTTTATACTTTTGGTTGCAAGGCATATTTTATATGCAAACTAAGAAGATAAACGCACAATTTCGATTAAAAATTGTGTAAAAACACCACGAAAACGAAACAAAAGTTTACATATTTTTAAGTTGTCTACCTCCGGCACCAATGTTTAGACCATATTACAATACGTTTATATTCAATACACGTAGAAAATATCTGCAGTGTTTGCACCAGTTTTATCTAAATTCCAGATTATTTACAATGAAACTTCAGGGCGATTGCACAGTATAAGGTTTTCAAATTGTTAAAAAAAATTTTAAATTATGAGGATTAAAAGCCATACTTCGTGTTAAGCTTCTTGATTCTACTTTTCTGAGACTGAGACCCCGCGTTGCTTTTGAAATTCTCTCAGCTAATTCTGTACTGCTATTTGTTTCCACTCCCATTATTTTTTCATGTTGTTATCCTCAACTTTAGCACATTTTAATGCAAATAGACACGCTTTCTTTTTATTCAGTGAGTAGGCTACATTAATTTTGTTAAGAATGGTCCTCTGGAACACATTCCTCTTCTCTGGTAACACAGATTCTTGCACAAAATATACTTTATGTTAACTTTACCTTAAAGCCAAAACGCTAAAAAGTGAAAATTAGTCATCTAAATTGCGATCACAGACTTCCTTGAAATCGTCTGCCCAGTACTCTGTGTAAACGGTTTAGGTTTTTGACCGGGTGCAAAGGTGCAGATTGGTCAGTGTAATATGTAATGTTTGATACTTGTCTCAAGTTCAATGTACTCGATATTTTGACATCATAAAACACTTTATTTAGGTTGTTTGAAGTAAATAAACCTCTGTTGGACTTTCTTTTGTGCAATAAACTTTTGCAAAATCAAGGAATTACGAATTGAAGGACCAATGGAACACCTGCGTTCCATAGGTCCCATCAACACCCATTTTTGTAAAAGCGCACGATTTTACACTGCATCCTAAACCTATCATCCCCATTTTCTCTGAGATGTTTTTTAAACTCCCAACCTATCTTGGGAAACGTTTGAAACTTTCTACATTGAAATTACGATAGACAAATAAATCGCTAAACGATTGCAAAATATTTTACTTTCATGCCTCAAAAACGAAAAAAGTGCCTAACTATTTTTCAGATCGGCACAGATTCTTCCTGTTAACGAATAACACTGTTGTCCATAAATACAATATTCACAACCACATACCAAGACAATATGGTCACCAGCTGGGGAGTAATTTAAATTTTTCTTAGGTCCCCGTGTTCCATGGGTCCCGCACTTCCCCTAATCAAAATAACTCAGCGAAATTGCCAAAAACAACCGAGCAAATATCATCGTTGTTTGGAACCTACATCATCTCAATCGCCGGTTTTCGCACATGGGTAAGAGAGAGGATACTGAGCAAACAAACAACAAATCATACTGAGGATGGCGAAGAAACACGTTCTTGGCCAGAACAAGGCCGACTAAACATTTATTTCGTTTCAAACCACAAGAAAATTAACTACATTAATTTTTTGCGTTTGAAACAGCGAAAACTGACGTTTTGGCATCTCCCATATTTGCTTGTCATACCGAGTCTTTAACGACACCAAGCGGGATGTACTCTTCAGGAATTTCTTCTTTGATCTTAGTAAGAATACCTTTAAAAGTATGACACGGTTTTCCTAACTTTCGAACATAAATCAGCAGAGTTCTTGTGATAAATTAGCAAAAGAAAGTCGATCTTTACCAGAAACTGTGATTTATTTGTTTGTCGATAAAGCGTAAGAAATTTTCTGTACTCCAAAGAGCCTCGTTAGATCTTAGACCCCAGCCCAGATATCAGGTTCTTTTAACGTGGACGTACGCCTTGGCCTTTCTCACGTGATTCGCTTTGCGCAACTTCCTCACACGGTAGCGTGACAATAGACAACAGGAAAGCTGAGGTGGTGAAGTCTGACGTCATTCTGTTTGGCTCGATCGCACAAATACAATTTGCAGGGTTTGTATATGAAAGGCTGCAACACGAAACAAAATCGCTGTCAAGTGGATGGACCACTGGTTTTAAACAAGAGTTTCCTTCACTTGCTTTTTAATGCAACCTGATTTTGAAACTTTCTTCTCCCAATTGGTTTCAGACATGGTTGTTTTTCTTATGCCGAGTAGTTCCTACTGTGACAGCTTCCACCTTTCAAACAACCTGCGGTGTACCAGCCAAGCATCCTTTTGCTTCCCTGATAACACAGAAAATCTTTATACTACTTTTGAGGCTTGCACGTAAGTCCACAAGCGTCTTGAAACGACTCACTGCAAATTTCCTCCAGATTGCTGTGATTAAAACATCGCTTATGAGAGTAGTGGCGGTTCTAGAACTGTTTTTTTTAGGAGGCAGTCGAAAAAAGGGCCAGAATGTAGTTAAAATATAGTGGGGAGTAGACAGTAGAGGGTTCAAGACCGTTGATTATTATTATTTAAGGGCTGAATGCGAAGGTCTCGTTATGATTATAGGACTTTCGGAAGTGAAGAATATAAAAAATATTTTGTTGTTAGTTAGTGGCTAGGTTTGAACGCAAATGTTGTCATGTACGAATTGCACAAGGTCTACACATGGTTCGACCTGACTGGGAATTTGCACTTTCATTTCAAGCAAAGAAAACAACGAATGATTTCAAATGATCACAATGAAATCAACCTTCTTTGACTGTTTCAGTTTTTTGCAGTCATGTGGCGTTTTACGAAAGCAAAAGTGACCTTTGTGCACTTAGCGCAGTCTTTTGTGATGATTTTTGTGTTTTCTATAGGCCTCTGTTTTTTGTCTACTACTTCTATTTGTGCCAAGCTGAACAAGTGCAGAAATATAAGCAGTTTATACTCACGCTTCTGCTAGCCTCAGGACGGCGTTTCCAGGTATTTCTTATCATACTTGATATCCTGGACCGGAACGTGTTTCTTTTCGAACTCATCTTGCTGGTGCGAACCCTCATTCGGCAGATTCCTGTGTCTGCAACAAGTACTGTCAGTTAAAACCTTGTTAGTAACAAGCAGTTTCGCGTGACTGCTGCGTGACGTGCAGATCATGGCTTTACTTCGTCACAATTAGTTCCTCCCAACGCGCAGGCACACCGTGCTACACCTACGTAGAAATACCCGAATTGCAACGTGGTTTCGAAACATTACATACTGTGTTTGTCTTTTTAAGATGAGTATTACATGTTGCGGCTGGTACATCTACTTTTACACCTGTCGGAAGTCACCTTTGTCATAATGCATTTCACGTCAGCTCACATTTGACAAATCAGTGGCGTGCAGAGGGGGCGAGGGGGAGAAATGGGCGCCTGCTCCGGACATCCAAGGCTGGGGGCATCCATAGAGTGAAATAAAAAAAAATTAAATGCGGTAACTAGATGTTTTTTCTATTGTAAGTCTACTAATACATGCTGCATGGATTTAATTTTTCGAAACTTGTTGTTTTGTGAACACTAATTTTTACGTATTCAAATGCCAGTAATTCTCACATTCTCCAATGCCAGGGACCTATACTCTAAGTGTACGGCGCACACTCAACTAAACTGATAGTGACGTGACTTGTTCCAAATCGTGCAATCAAGGGAAAATCACAAAAAAGATTGAAAGATGATCAGGGTTGAGAAAAACCCGTCTTGTTTGAAAAAAACACCTGTTTTTTTATTGTTTTTTTTTAATTCGAACTTTTTGTTTTTTTAAAGAAACAGGTTTTTCTTCTTTTTTTTAACAAAACACAAAAAGCCATTCTGAATTGTTTTTATTGCATCATGCAATATCACCATTTTCAGAATTACACAGTGATAACTTGTTATATCTATTATGGCATTCAAATTTGAGGGTAAATATGTACCCATCTTTGTTTTCGCAAAGTTTTGTTGGTCAATTCACTTCAAAGTGGTAATGATAACGCTCCGCAAGAACGCATACAGCAAACAGAGAAAAGCCACTCACACACAAACTCTGCATTTTCAACATCTATGTAGTGTATTTTTTCAACATATGGTTTGGTATGGTCCAACATCAGAGACAGCTTGGATGCACAGAAGGCAGAAAAATTGATTACAGTATACCGATTTTACCGAGCTGAAGACGATAACCAGTAGAATTTACTCAAACTGTTCGAATTATTCTTCTCTTGCTTTCAAGTCCTTCAAATTTCTTTGCTGTTCGTTTTGTATCATTAAGAAATGCACAGTTTGCTGTACAAGTGTGCTGCTTATTTTATTTTTTACTTCATAGGACAGTTTTCAAAAGAAAAGTAAAGAGTGGGATTTTTGGTAGGTTCTATTGCTTTTTTAAGCGGGCTTTTTAAAAAACCTCCGGATTTTCTTTGGTTGGGTCCAGTTACATGAACACTAAAGATAATTATAGCATAGACGTTTAATTGAATTTCTGAGCCAAAATTCAAAACTGTCCTAACACCTGTCCTATTTGATTTTATGATGCATCACTAGTTTCCCGTTTCGTTTTTTGTGCCAATACGGTCGCACACCTGTACTTGTAATATGTGCTTCGTTTCGAGCTTCGTCATTTATTGGCAGGCGGGTTGACTGTAACGGCTCACACAAGCCCGTATCTTTTCTTTCGCCTTAGTAATAGTAGATATAACAGCCACATAATAAAAAACGAAAATTTTCTTGCGTACTTCCTGCGCATTCTCAATTGTGTAGTTCAGAAAGTTTCAAAACAGTGGCGATTCTAGGGGGGGCCTGGGTGGGCCATGGCCCCCCCAGATTTTTGCTTGGCCCCCAGTTTTTTTCTTAATTTCCCGTTTAAGTTCGTTTGGTTGACATATGTAGGGTTGCCAAATGCGTTTTGTAAAAATACCGGCCATTTTGTCAACAGCGCCAGATCTAAGCTATGTCGTAATTCGTAAGTGGCACATGGAAAACAGAGAGACAATCAGTATTGTTAAGCCACAATTAATAATTTGCCCGTATTTTGGCTGATTGGTTACATTTCGGTGTGTGTGTGACGTGACAATTGCACCAAGGATTGCGTCAACAGCAGCTAATAAACTTCGCTGAAGAAACTGTCCTGACAAGATTCCCTACAAGAGTCATTATAATTTGAGAAATTCTGCGTTAGTTCTTTTTGAAGTTACGGCAAATTATTTATTTTCACAATACCGGCTTCAGACGCTGATTTTCAAAGTACCGGCCTTTTACCGGTCTCTGCTAAATTAGCACTGAAATACCGGCCATCTGACAACTCTAGACATATGCAATAGATCACTTTCGGCCAGCAATATTTAAAACGATAATTTAGAAACCCTCTAGCCTGCATTCAGTATTTCCCAAATGCATGATAAGCTGTGTGGTTGTTTTTGACGGTCGGGTAACTAGAGTTATTTATGACGACACACACCAGGTCTTATTCAGATCCCGCGTGAAATTTAGTCAGACAGTGGTCGGAGTGTTGAAAAACTCATTTCGAAACTAAGAAATAGTCACAGAAGTGGGAAACTTGATCTATTGTGTATTTCAGAGTGAGATGGAGCTGGATTGTATTACTGTCAGCAGATTGTTGCTTGTCCTTGTAGCAAAAGGTTTGTGAAAGCATTAGGAATTGGTTTCAGTTAATTTATCTCAATTTATCCTGGCTGTGATATTGCATTCGTCTGCCTTGCGTATACGACTTCGAAACATCTTACGTGAGCAGGGGCGCAGCCAGGATTTTTCTAAGGGGGGGGCTGAAGTTATGGAAGCAAAAGCCTTGTAAAGGAAAAATTGCTTGTGATTAGAATAGTCAAGAAAAG
>Ga0210059_1004341_pt1 | contig 22849 bp, 12 predicted proteins | sample Ectturendosymbi2_FD_188042 | JGI IMG/M metagenome (GOLD analysis project Ga0210059, IMG submission 188042) | Ecteinascidia turbinata endosymbiont from Florida, USA - Sample 2 (SPAdes) (version 2) | ecosystem: Host-associated > Tunicates > Ascidians > Unclassified | place: Key West, Florida...
AATGGCAATATAAAATCTAAGTTCAAGACATCTGAAAAATGAGTCACCGTCACTTCACCTGATGGTCTCTTCAGACACGGATTTGATTTTGATTGTAAACAGATGGACTGTGGCAAAATAATTAACACCTAACTCTGCCACAAAGATATTCCCTTTTGTGAATTCTGAAATCGAACACCCGATGTAAACGCCTACTTACACTTGAACGAAAAAACTGCCAGAAGCAAAATGCATACGTAAGTGTGTTAATTTTATATGATGTAATGTTTTTTTCTGTTCTGAACATATGGCTGCTGGCGCAGCAGTGCAAAAATATGATTCCCACCTAAACCTAGATGAATGGACAGTCAACATTGCAATGCTCAATTGTTTCCTGACTGTGAATGCTTGACAAGTAGCAACAACCAGTCTGAGAGCGATCTACAATTTGCTTTACCAAAAGCACGTTCAAACTCAGGTGCTAAAATGATGCAACATAGTGCAATAGAATCTGGTCAAGAATTCCTACAGAAATAAAAAATGAAACGTGTTTGGCACGTTTTCGGAAGAGTATAAGAAATACGTAAAACTCGGCTAATAGAAACATACTTGTGTTCTTGATTGGTGTACATAAACCAAGTGGTTTAATTTATTACTTAACGTTGTTACAGTGAAAACCGTCAAATCATGAAGTATCTCCGTTAATTATTTCATCGATTGGTTTTTGTTGTGCTCACAAAAATTGGTCGCATCAAACCAATGTATGACGTATTTGGATGCCTTAGTCTGTAGGTACAAAGGAAGCGAATTTCCGTTCTCACGCATGCATTGACAGCGAGTTCTTTTCTGCAAAGCATGATGGCGCGACTGATTCTCAACCTGGTTAAATCTCGCGACACCATTGCCGTACTGCAGCGGTCTATAGATTTTGACGCATTTCCTCTGTAGCATTCAAGTATATTTTTGAATGTGTGAAAACAGTAAATGTTTAAATTGACAGCTTTAAACCATTTTCTTCTGGTGGCTTGGCCTTGCCTACAATACATTCATAGGCGGATCCAGGGAGCGCTTAGGGGGCTGAAGCCCCTCCTAAATATTTTCAAATACGTTTCGTCATCGATGGTTCCCGACAGAGAAACGTCCATTGGGGTGATTCTTTGTATAGCCTTTTTTTCCTACAAGCTTTTATGAATGAGTGCAGCTCATGTTATTGCAGTGGTTAAGCGAAGGCATTAAAATTACACTGCAACGGACTTACAATGCAGTTAACTAAAGGCTAGGTTAGAGCGTTCAGTGACAGCGTAAACTCCAAAACAGCAAACTTAACCGTAAAACGTAATCTACATGTCAGGTAGGCTAAAAATGAAGCGCGTTAGATTAGCTGTAGGCTATGCCAAAGATTACGGTTAGCATCAGACCTGCCAGCAGGGTGTAGTAGTTCGGAACGGCATTCCCACGCCTTTTTGCACTAGTACCGTAACTTGACGATTTAGATTTTTCATTTCAATTTCTACGTGTAGCGCCTGGAGCAGCACAAATTAATAACTGACAAGTTATCTCATGTACAGCACCGTAGCACTAAAGTGAAACAGGAAGATGCAGTGTGGAAATTCTTGTAGGCGAATCAGTCTTCCTTTATGCTTGGTGTGGGAACGGCGTTCCCACACTTCTTTTTCCACCAATACACACCTACCTGCCAGCAACAATTTTTGGACAAAAGTTCAGCTCAGCAATAAATCAGTTGCTTTTCATCAGCCAACATCCTGCTGTCTCTAAAAATTTTTTTCAACCTACTGTACAGTATTTCTGAAATTGCGTTACCACGACATTGTTGCGTTTCGTACAAAAATTGAATGTAGGCTATGAGAATTTGGTCATTGGCTCACTGCAAACTTCACGTTTCCAAATAGTGTCTGATCATTTTCAATGCCCTTGTGATGGAGTAAACACCTTCCAATGCAAGGTGCCAGCATAACTGTTGCTTTCGAGTTTTTGGGTATGTTTGTCTCGACGCGTACCCCAAGCGTTTCTTGTGGGGGAGGGAAAGTTGTGCTTGTTTTTGAAACAATATACCTTTTCTTCGACCTTCAAGTTATTTTCTATGGTCAAATGATTTTGATAATCAACAGCATTTTGTGTTAAATACTTTGTGATTGATAGTTTGCCAGTGATGGGCAGATATTTTTGTAAACAAATTTCGCCATTTTGGCTAGACAGTCGTGATGTGCAGGGGCGTAACGAGGTTAGATGGCGCCTGGGGAAAGAAACAAGTTTGGTACCTCATATACGAACCTGAGGTCTTTCGGAAGCAAATGTACTGTTTTGAAAAAAGTTTTTATGACATTGTTGTGAGTGTTTGGCCCCCAGCAGTGATTCGGCGCACGGGGAATTGTGCCCCCTTGACGCCCTCGTTACACCTCTGGTGTTATGCAATAAAAACCGGAAAAGTTTCCGAAAATATACAAAATTTCAAGTCCGAACGTCATGAACTTCTATTCCATGAACATCTGCAATTTTCGAACACAATACTACATGGATCGTGCACAGACTGCCAGTAAAGGTTACTAGCGACATTTCAAGTTTCTTTGTGTAGTTATGTCACTTCTAATCCTGCCCCACGCGTTTCTTCGGTGTGGACCTGTGTTTGTTTTGCTAATAATAAAACTTTTCCGACATTCAAAAAGTTACTTTTTTAAGTTTTAGGTAAGTTTGAGAATGATTTTTCAAATTTTTTGAAGACCGCTTCTGCTCCAAAAACGTTCCAGTAAGCCTGGGTAATGGTGAGAATGCAATTTAGTCAAAATGAGTATGGTTATTAACCGTGTTTGTTAAAAAAGTTACCTGAGTAGTTGGGTCTTCAGTGCTATACAGTCAGTACACATCCGGATGAACTCGTCCTTGAGCCCCCCCTAAAAAAATTCCTGGATCCGCCTATGACATTTTACTTCAATTTACCGTATAACCGCATTACCCATATTACATTTTATATCCTGAGTAAAAGACGTTCACTAACTATTATGCAGAAAACAAACTTTAGCCTTGCGGCAAGCTTCCGAGGAATCTGCCTGCTTTCTGCTTTCATTCTTCTGCGACGATTAAAACTTGCAAGAGTATCTATTTTTCATAGCTAAAGGCCACAAAGACGGCGGCAAGTAAATCAGTCACAGTTTATTGACGGGGAAACTAGTTTCGCGTTTTCCAATGCATCATCAGTCCTGTAAATGTAAGACAAATCTTACAGGCGAAATGTTGGCACTTGAAAACAAGTAAAGAAAAACCCACGAACTGTGGCTAGTTGCAACGGCATTACTAAAAAATGTTTTTGAAGCTAAAAGGCTGACCTTCCCAGAGCCTCATAAACCAGTCACTGCTAAGAAAATCTGCGTTTGGCAGCGGTCTAACAAAGACACTTTTCCTCTGGAGATAACACACGTGCGCGATGACGAGTGCCAGAGAGAAGCCACGCGATTTAAGCAGATCGTAACAGTTCACAAAAATCAAGAAAGGCAGAGCCTTTCAACTTACATTGGAAGCGTGCAATGAAGCTAATTTTTAGTTATTCCTTGTTCCAAACACAACTTCTTTGATGGTTTGACAGTTCGTCAATTCTCCCTTTTCCTGTTTCATAGTTCTTTTAATAAATGTCAACATTTGCGGAAAAAAGTAGTGGCAGGGATTCTCTCAACGGATCAGTAGTGGCAGGGATTCTCTCAACGTGGCAGGGATTCAGTAATGGCAGGGGTTCTCTCAACGGATAACTATTATGCACTGTTCCCTTTACACTTCAAGCAGCTTCGCCCATGGGAGGTCTGCAGCCTAGATAACCCTTGGTCCTTCGCAGCCTCCCACTCCCTCATGCATTTTATAAACCGATGTACTTGGAAGTCATCGCAGTACTACATTATAATAAGCATGATGGCGTCATTCATGCGTGTGTCTCAAAAGCTTGTGCTTCATCAAAGTAAATGCATTAGTGCCATGAAGCTCATACTCTCTTCTATCCTCGTCTTAGTTCATGTGTTGCATATTCCTTGTTGCTGCGATGCATGTTTAAAGTCACACGCCTTGCGTGTGGGAGTGAAGACGTTACACAATACAATACAAATTATGATGCAGGTGGTCCTCAGTGCCACTTTATCACGATTGTTGCCATTACAGTTAGGATCCGAACGCTTTCGGTACATTAGTTTAAGCTAAATTTAGTTTGCTAAGATCAAAGTAAGTCATTCAATGTGCGGCCCTCATTAATATGTCATTCAATGTGCGGCCCTGGTTCAGATAGTGGCATAGTTTTTGGCCCAGTAAGCCATTTGGGTTGGACATAGCTGGATTAGGTCAAAAAATACCATAATACTTATTGCAAGAGTTTCCCCACTATTTTATCCTATTTTAAACATTCGGCTTTACAATATAAATGAAAATTCGTCAGAACCGCAGTGCTTGGCTCCCAACCAATACACTCTCCGCGGCCTTGGATAGTTAGTGCATTACAGTAATGCGTGACACAGAACAATGCTAGTTTGATTTTTACATCATCAGTCCTATATCTTGTGCTTCATAACCTTTTTTACGAAACATGGAGTTCCAAGTGCACCAAATGAAATGGTTCCAAACTGGCAAATATAGTTTTTATTTTTGGAATCAATTCAAAATTTTAGTATATCCTGATCCACAGAAATCGCCCCCCTGGAAACTGAAATCGCCCCCCAAATCTGGTAAATCACAAAATCCACGTTGAATATCACTGCTTTTCGCTCACGTTGAATATCACTGCTTCAGCAGTGCTTTAGCAGTGATATCAACGATTTCGCTCACGTTGAATATCACTGCTTTAGCATGTTGTTTATACGTTACTTGTGCGTTCATAACCTATAATCATTTTGCCCCCAACGGTGTGTGCGTCGTGCAATAAAAACACAGTAGAAAATCCAGGTAAGTCGCCGGAAGTGAAAAGTGAATAAGAAGTTGATACCCTTTGCTAACCACAATACCCAGCCAAGATTTTGTTCCTTACATACTCCCTGTTTTGTTCATCCAAGATCTGTTCCATGTTTTTGGAGACCAAATCCCCATAAACACAAAACCACTGTCACCCAAAGTACATAAAGTAAATTATAAAGACACCGTCAATTTGTCTCAAAATTTTCTTGTTTATGAATGAACTGCAAGTAGTTGCACATGTCTGTACATTTGATATAGAAGGCTAAGAAAGTTAGCGTGATGAAACAAGCATACCTTTTGTCAGAATCATTTGTTTTCAACAAGGTGGTCTAGCTCCATGTTGATTCCATCAATTTGTACGATTGTAAGTTAGGCTGCAGTTTTAAGCAAGAGTAAAGAAAATTTTATGATAAGTGTTACGCCCTCGATAAAAGTCACAGAATCAATGAAATACCTGGTTGAAGAATTATGTGACAATGGTGATTACCTACTATTAACCATGGCAAATATATTGGTCTGAGTTTGACGTTTTCTCAAATACCGATATATCAGTACCGGTAACAAATTTAGTTTTTGCTGATAGCGGTATTGGATTGGTGAAAAGCAGCCGAGCCCACCATTATTTTACTTCAATTGTAAACGTCAGTGAAAATTTCTTGTTACAATCACGTGCTTCGATAGAATCATTATAAAAAAAGCTGAGATAAACCGACACTGCAATAAAAGCGTATGTTGCAGAACAGACATACCTGTGGAAGACGTATTAAATCTTGAAACGGTAAAAACCTCACCCTGCAGCATTTCGATCAACCTTAGAGAATACTTTCAGAGCACTGATAAATCGCATCTGCAAGTCTTTTAAATGTTCCCGATTGAAACCAAAAAAATATGGTCAACCTTTCATAAGATATCCTTTCCTAAGACTTACATTAACTTTGGTTCAAAACGTGACGGTGATGAATTTTATGTGGAAGGAGATAAAATATCTTTTGTTCCCACAGCGTTTTCTGATAAAAATATTCTAGCTGTACAGGTTTCTATCATCACCCAAGTACACCTAATCATGTCGTTATTTGTCATGTACATCGGGATATATTGGAAGAATTATCCTGCCAAGATATTACCAAGGAATTTGTTAGGTGCAATGTTGCAAAAAGACGTGTCTTTGGCAAAATGTAAATAATCCCAATGTACATGATAAACAACGATTAGGTGTTCTTTTAGGCCCTAGTAGGGCGCAGCCATGCCTGTTGATGGAATCTGAGATATACACGTTTATTAATCTGAGATACTCGTTTATTAATTGGAATTGCAGAATGTAACCGTCAATAAATTAAATCTCAGAGATACATCTTCATAAATTTACCTTTAATATTTTGTTTGTTTTTTGAAGACTGATTGTTTTATCTACTTTGAACTAAAGAACCCTTAAAGTGTTAATACTAAAGATTTTTATACTTAGTAAAGAAATATATACGTAGTAATGATTGTCAAGAAGTAGCACAGTACCATGCAACTGCCAGTTGGTCGGTCCCCAAAATATTTAAGTTCCATAATTTGCCCCCATTTAGCCAAATTTACGAAAAAGTCGTAGGCTACTACGGTTGACTAAACACGGTGGCGTTATCGAAACGTGAAAAATATCACACCAAGTTTGTACGTTTGTCTCGCCAAAGTTTTCTAGCAACCTCAGTCCCTATGTGGATGTAATTTAGACAAGAAAGGTAACTTCCGCACAGCTACACAGATCAGTGCAAGGAAGAAATTGTTTTATATCCTCCGTATAACAATAGACCAACAATAACGACGGTGGATGCAAGTGCCTCTCTTTGCATTCTGATAACAACAGGGTTCTTTTGAAGAAACTCATCGAAAATGTTGCCTCTAACATTTTTGTGAGGAAAGGGCGAGGATGGAACAGATTTTCCCAGAAACTTGCACAACGGTTCCCATCCGTCTTTCACAGAGTAAATAAGAAGTTTGTCTTTTGGTGCATTCTGGAAAGAAAACCATGCATGAGTTGGGTTTTGCAGAGTGAAGCAACAAAAATTTTTTTATGAATAAACCTGTTAGATGCAATTTTTAGAACTTTGATGTCAAGTCAATGTATCTAGAAAAAATCACTGCTGGTGTTTACGCACCTGCAAAACATGAGCGTTGTGTCTTCTGTACCACATGCGCATCAATGTTTCGTTCGGGTTGGAAGTGCTCCATTGAAAAAAAGTGACATGCCAACCTGATGCAGCTAAAACTGCAAAAAATCAAAACCAAAAATGTGATTTTAAGAAAATTCGGTTCAATCAAACAGTAGCCTTTTGAAATAGAATAAAAAAAATGTGCAAGTACAGAATGCGCTTCATTACTGTAGTTGATCAGTTGCTTGGAATCACGTTTGAAAACATCTTTGTTGACGTCATCCAAAAATCTCCTAACCAACATCATTGTAGATGTCACACCAAACACTTTCAAACACAAAAGTGCCATGTCTTTTTTAATTGAAGCTGGGAGACTTTCTGCTTCTTTAGAAGGTTCGAAGAGGTCTCTAGCTCTGTCGGACGGCAAGTTATGGTTGGTCAAAGTCCAAACCACTATAGCGGTTTTGCGGAATTTATTTTTGTCTCAACATACTGATACTTAGACTTGCTCTAGATTCCAACGTTAATTCGAATTTGGATAGTTTTTCAGTAATTTTGGAAAAGCTGCATGAAATGATGAAAGCGAAAAACGTCATGAAAATCATAAGCAAACAAACCAAATTCGCACACATTGAAACGTTTTCCATGGGCAGTTTGTCTACAAAAAATACAGTCGATTTGCAAAATGTTTTTCAACATGCGAGTAGTTATGGCACAGAGAATCAACAAAGTCTTACTCATTTTTCTTCCCCAGTTGTGCAAACGAGCAGCAGAGGGAGACAGAATGCGCATAAGCTTGAAAATGAGTTTGTCGCCTGATACCACTTGTCTTCTAAAACTTTCCCACCATTCATCTTCACTTTTACGCATCATGAATATTATCTGGAATAAAACCGGCAAATATGAAGAGTTTGTTGCTTCACTTAACAGGTGAAAACTTACAGTTGTGATAGTTTAAAGAATAGATTTAATGGTGCTAAAAGCACGGGTGTAGTGGGGCAGGAACGCGTGGGAATGGCGTTCCCACCCATTTTTTCACGTTTTGCTTTAAAAAGAGTTTGAAGCTGTATTAAAATGGTTATTTTTTGGTACGTTCTCACATCTTTTCTCTTAGCAGTAAATCCCTGGTTGAAAGGATTTGTTGCTTTTTCAATGATAAACAGTTTATTATTTTACCAATTATTGTTGTATACGTTAAAAATTTTATAAAGCTGCAATCTTATTGTGAGGATGTGCAGAAACCGTTTAGAGTCCTGCGAGGGTTGAAAATGTTTGCCCGCTCCCGCCCCGCAAAATTTAAACCATCTCCACCCCGCACTCGCAGACTTCTAATCCACGTCTGTTCCACCCGCACTGTTTCCGACCAACACCTGCACCTGCCACTACGTGCCGGAAAACCACAAACACGCATACAACGTGCTTCATCGCTAGTAGCAATTTGTTCAGTTGTTCATTTCAAAACAAACAGAAGCCCCAATAAAACACTGTAAAGTAACAAATGTGAAACATTTTGGTCAACTTTGAGCGCTTCGTTCTTAGCTTTAAAAGCACTGTTAAAAGAGAGTGTGTTGTTCACTGACGAGCTCTTTATTTTTGCTATTCTGCTGTTGACGACATGCAAAGCCATACTAAACACTCGTTCACTAGCAGCGCTAGTTGCCATCACGCATAACTTATCTTATTCAAGATCACTTTGAGCTAGAAACTTCAATCTGTGGTCCAGTGGCGCAGCGTGGACGGTTTGGCTACTCATGCAATTTCTGGTTTGTCTCGATGACGTCATCGCGCTCAGTTAAAACCGTTATGTTTTTTATAAACGTATCAACAAAATACGTCTTGAAAGGTGCAGTTCAAAGTTTGGTAATTTACTTTTTTATTTGTTCATTAGCGCATTAATCGTGGTTTGACCAAATTGGTTTTGGCTACAAAAGTTGTCAAGTGTGAAGCAGTCTTATCATGGCATCCAGCACCTGTATTATGCAAGTTGTTCACATCGTCATACCCAAACTGCGTTGAGCAGTAGACTTAACTGCCTTTGTCAGAAAAAAGCGAACACGGCCAGCACCATAACTTCTTCGTTGAACTGCTTCCACATAACCAGTTGAACTTGTCATGCACAGCTTGTGTTGAATTTCCTTAAGAAAACTTTTTTTTGTTTTATAAGCTTCAAGCCTGGTGTTGGCTTCCCTGCATTGAGTACATTTCACTTTTGTTCATTAGAAAATGAGCTTAAACTTATTGTGTTTAGCCTAATTATCACATCATCATCAACAACTGCTTCCCTATCATGTCTGCAACCTTGTTCCAAATTGTTCTAATATAATATACTTGCAAGTAGAACCGCCAACTTTAAAAATTGCAAGTAGCCTACTGTACAGCGTCCACCACAATTCCAGTGCTAGGCTACACTGTACCACGCCACAGATGAGCGGTCAGTGGTCCGGGTTTTGGGTGGGCCGCTGAGGTTGAACGAGCGGGCTGCTAATATCTTTTCAGCGGTTTGATTTCACGAACCGCTATGGGCCGCCCAGTAATGTCGAAAAAGCTTTCATAATTTTTCAATTTGAAGAAATACTCGACGGCATTAAAAGTGAGTCAATCCATCTGATATTGCTTTACCGATGCTGCGTTTTCACATTTACTCTCACCGAAGGTGAGCCTTTAAGGAACTCTGTCATGCGCGACTGGCAGGTTCTTTAGGATTTTTCCTGATACGTGATAATGAATTTTTGCATGGGCGTGGCGAAGCCCTGTTTTAGTGCTAAGTGGCGTCTCGGACGGGACATGTTATGCAACGTTTCATGACGCCCTATTGTTTCATAAATTTCTGGTAAAGCACCTGGAAAAGAACCCTGGGATGGAGATACTATATACGAGAAAAGTTTAAAAAAAACAGCAATGTTGATTCTCATGGGAAAACTACCAACTGGGCCGTGCATTATTGGTTCCCTTTTTTGTCCAGCGTTTTGGTCTTTAAACCCTTCGAATATATCTGAAAAACGGAAACTTGCAAATAAGCCAGGTATTTTATTGGGCAACTAGAATGTTATGATAGTTTTGTTTTAAATTAATCATTTTTTACTTGATGCACTCCACAGTCATAGTCGTAGCAACTCCAAATTTTGACCACGAAAAGGAAGCTTGCTTCAAATTTTTCGGAAGTAAAGACACATAACAAATTACCGTGTACTTCAAGAGGTAGACATATATTTGCAGACCGCTTTTCCCAGCAGTATATATGAAGAAGATGATGAAAATCAGTTTGGTGGATTCATAACAGACCCCTTGTGAAGGTTGTCTGTTATGAACGGGTGTGTTATGAACAGGTTTGTTAAGAACGTGGTCTGTTTGGAATGGTCTGTTATGAGTGGTACGTTATGAGCAGGTATGTTTTGAAAGGAAACCTGGCCCACCACCACCACTGGAGAATGTCGCTACACCCTTGTACCAGGAGCTCTCTGTAGTGTTGAGTTTCTTGCTGGTGTCACTTTCATATGCACTGGGTCAACATTCAGTTACCCGCGCTAAGAATTTCTAATTTCTCGCACGGCCCGCCCCGTACCAAGTTCAACCCGGCCAGCATCTGCGCGCATAGGTCTGTGTGTTCCCGCATCCGGGCCGCAAATGCTGGTAGACCCACAACCCGCGCGGGTTAACCCACCCCGCGCAAGGCTCTATTGCCGTCAGCCTTATGGCAATTTTGTCACAAAAATTTGGTCACCGAACACAATTTTTGGTACCAGTATGTGGAGCAACAATGAAAGGTTTTGGAAACATTTCAATTTATCAACAATTTACACAAACAGTAGAATACAACCTGAATGGAACTGCAACTAAATTTCAAATTTTATAAAATGTTCACGTATGGGTTGAAATGTTTATGACAGATGGTTTCAAATAATACTTTGAAACCTATGAATAACTGCTGAATATATCTGCTCAGTCTACAAAATATATACATTTTCGACGTCATAGTGTTTAGTTCTTGGCTGCAAACAACACCTTACCACAATTATGTTTTCACGATATTGAACTAATTTTATGACAGACATACAAATTTAGGCGCAAGAATGTCCAAAAACTTCGACAGCTACCTTTAGGAATAGCAGGAAGTACTTGTTACAACAATCTTTTTTTGAGGACTTAACTATCTGTAGATCAACTTATCACTGCTATTGTTTTTATTCCATTTCGTACCTTTGATTCTGGAAATGCTGCATGGATTTCATCCCAGAAGTAAACGGCTGGTTGGTCAGTGACTGCATCAACGTCGGCGTACATTTTGCGAAAGTCCTCTTTTGTTGCGCCCTCGCTTACAATTTTATCCCATTCTTTTGCATGGTACTCATAGTGTTCCATAAAATCGTACACATTGTATCCAAGTTCCCTTAGAGCTACAGCCATTGTTTTGGTTCCAGTTTTGGAATTGCCAGCAACAATTATTTTCATTTTTGCAAGCGTTGGCAGTAATTCCTACTGAGTGAACTGCAGTAGAAATAACACGTGAATGCAATTAGAAACTTTCAAAATTTTTAACAGTTTTTTTGTAGCGAATTGCAACCACTGTCCAAAATCGGAAGGCAGAAGGAAAGTACATGCAAAGCAATAACACCGGAACAATGCGAAAGATGTGTACTCTAGAAACAAGAAGAAAGCACAGTCTGACACAAAACACCGATAAAATCGTGGACCAGCACTTTGCATTTTGAAGAGTGTTTTTTTGTAAAATTACAAAAACAACGTCTACTTTGCTAAAGGAACGATTTTTTCCTTTGTTTTCTTAAAGTTGTCAGCTTAGTTAAATCCCCCTTGCAAAGTTCAAATTTGAGGGAAGTGTTGCTGTTAACGCAAAGGTATCTCATGCCAAATATACAGCCATTGCATTCAACGCTTGGTTTTTGCTAATAACTTGCCCTGAGTCGTCTCATTTTTCAATCTTTGACGTTCTGCCAACTTTTGCACATATTTTCTTTTTTTATAGAGGGTTTATATCATATCCGAGCGAATAGATTGAGATAAAGAAGTGTTCAAAACTAGATCCAGAACGAGTTACAGCTTCAAAACAGGTGATGTTTCATAGCACAGATAATGCCTGTTAAGTGCTGATGCCACGTCGGTAATTCTGTGGAACAGCACAAAAAAGTTGTCTAGCATGACGTGTAAACTGATTTTGCTAATTCGAATGCTTCTTTGTTTGAGACAAATCATTTACTACACGATTTCTCAAACTTCTGAGTCATTAAACACGACTTGACAATTTGAAACCATGTTGAGCTGAGTGTTATACTGAACTGACATGTTTACATGAAACTTGCATACATTACCTTCGACGATTCTCCGTGATTCTGAACGCTATCCGAACAAAAACTCGTAGCATTTGCATTCGCTCTCAACAGAATTTTTAATAGTTTGTCGAATTAACAACAAACAAAATAATTGTGCATGCGTTTGACATCAAGAATTAAACTCGAAGCTAAAGTCTTCTCTTCTCACTTGTTCAAACGCAATCACTATCTACATTAAACCGCCTGACGTAGCTACAAGCTTTACACATCTCTGCATGAGCCAGCAGAGAGCGATCATTCATTATGTAAATATTTGCACCGAGGAATATTATGTGTACGTCACACTGGGCACAGCATTTGACAGAGTTAGCTTGGGCGACCTGCTTACGAGAATGTTAAAATGTAGAATAAAAAATACTCTTTGCAGAAGCTTGTACAAAGCTAATTGACTAACCCAATGAGTTTGCAAAACAGCAGGACGTTTTCTAGTGTTGCCAAACAAGTATTTTTTATTATATCAATAAAAATTATAAAATTTGTTAAATAAAGTATTCGTTTGAAACATTGTCATGATACAGAAGTATGTACTGTTAGGTATTTTTAATGTTTTCTCTATAAGTTTGAGCTTTTGTCAAATTTGGTAATCACTACTGAATGCATTTTTTTCTGTTTTGCACACGCAAATACATTTGGCTTTCGCTTGCAACTGTTCCTGATAATTGTTCTTTTGACTTGGCTGTGAGCCCCTGCTTGCGCATGACGTCTACTGCACAAATGTCGTGAAAATGAAACTATTTGCGGGCTAAAGCCAAGCGCGCAGACAGAAATTTTGCAAAGGTGGGGCAAACAACAACCAAGTCTCAACATGTGAATATTTAACGCCCCTTGTTTTTAAAGCATCATCAATAAAAGGTGCATTTTTCTGGTGCTTTTTTTCTGAATAATTATGTTCAGATTTAAGCTGGCAAATAGCAGTCTACCTTTTTTCAATTGACAAGCTTTTTAAGTTTGTGTTTAGCACAGTTCCAAGCTCTTACTTTGTATCAAAGTCAGCATTTGCTCGTAAAACGTTCTTGCGAAAACGCTTGGGAAAACCTCGATGCTATAAGTGCAAGATCTGCAGTGTGCCTTTTGCAGCCAAGATTGCAGTTGAGCAAAAAGTCATCGTGGCCGCAATTATGATTGCGTTTTTTTCTATTTGCACACCTGCTGATATATACCAACACACGTTCAATCGAAGCCGAGTAGCGACTTCGCGTTAAGGCAACGACTTCCGAAGTTGGTCTACAAAACTTGCGCCCATATAAGACGTGGATCTTATCCAAATCTTGAGCGACGGGTTGACGTATGTGTTGATAACGTAAAGTCTAGAGGCCTTAAATGCGTTTGAAAAATGTTTGGATTTTATGCCATTAAACGCTATGAAATGCGAATGTTACATATTTCCTTTAACGACACTTGCATATGTTTGACGTTTAACCCACTCAGTCTACATAAAGTGTGGAAATGGCTGTGGTTTTGTGAAAAAGAAGCCACAATCAACTATCACCACGGCTCTGCAGTGAAGTTAAGAAATACTTGTCGCGGCAGCTTAACACAACGGTTGGTAAGTTAGTTGATCTAGCCTAGTGGTTCCCAAAGTATGGATTAAAACCCGAACAAGGGTCGCGAAGGGTCAAAATTGGGTGTCGCGCCGAGGTGATCCAAACTATGGTTGTGTGTTTTCAACGTTACCATTGCTTGTCTGTGTGTAGCTTAGGTACTTGAGAAAAGAGTAGATTGTTGTCATTAAGAACAAACTTAGCAACTAACTGTCAAAATCACTCATACAATCATTAATTTTTCATACCTTGTTTGAGGCGTGTTCACCACACTCAGAATTGGGCCATGCTCAAAAAATTTAGGAACCGCTGATGTAGCCATTCTAAAGCGGTTAATTGAAGTCTTTTTTCAAATCCGTGACTGTTTAAGCACGGGCCTTTAATTACAACTGAAAGAGCATGGGCGTCCGCAAGGGGGTCAAAACCGTCATCCACCCCTCCTTTTGGAAATTGGGACTAAGAACTAAGAATTACTAGTAAACGTGAAGTCAGGAGAGTAATACCGATTAAATTGATTTAGTTCTTGCATTGACAGTTTATTTGCCGGTGTGACACTCACAGTGCACAAGAACCAGGTTCACTGTCCTGGTGTTGTGCAGTGAAGAGTTCGCAGTTCACTCATGTCCGCTCCTTTGCCTGTCTGCAGAGGCAAATTGCGAAACTTGCGTGCTGATTGTTCTACTGATGGACTTTATTTCGTAACAACAACATGGCAACGAATCTTCACGTGTTCATTTTGCGTTTTGCCGCATGCAAGTGTTGAACGGAAGTAATACAGGGAGACAGTGAGTTCTAATAGTGGATAGCCACATAATTTTATAGCCTACTTTGTAAAGAAAAGCATCATAAGTTTTAAAAATCTATTGTCAGTGTGAGACTAAACGCTTGTCCGGTTTATATGGATGAGCGTTCATCGTGAAAAAGTAGGTAAAGACAAGCAAGGATTTATTGAAAAGGTGTTTGATTGCTTTGGGCGAGATCTTAGACGTTTCTAGTTCCTGTTTCTAAGTGATGCTGGCAAGTCTGGCCAGGTAAAATAAAGACAAAATTGTGGTTTTGTTAAAGACCACGGCAATTTGCTTCTTTATTAAAAAGTACCCTGCTTAAAATCTGCAGCTAGTCTATTTTGTAACTTATCGCAATATACCTGACTTTTGCTGCCAACGAAGCGAATTTTTTGTGACTACTGCTGTAAAATAGAGCAATTTCTTTTTGTGAAGAAGGGTAAAGCGCTTTGTAAACGTCCGTTTGCACTGCATCGTTACCAACCTGAAAAGTATAAGCAAAATATCGACGTTGCTCCCCTGGAAAAATTACTGTGGATGCCCATAGATAGGGTCTTGGGGCAGGCGCGCAACCAGGGAGGGCATTTGGGGCATTTGCCCTCCCCCGAAACTTTTCAAATTATTGCATAGCAATTTTGGTATTTGTAGAAACTTTCCAATAATACAGTTGAGACTTCGTATTCTAATCATTTTTAAGAAAACTCTTACTGGAATTTTTCTTTGTCTTACTTATCTCCTGACAAGATATATTTTGAGACAGGTCATCTGATCAAAAATTTCGTAAATGACTGGTATTTAACCGAAAATATGTTGGAATTGGGAGATGGTTTATAATGTTGGTAGCCTATTTCTAAGGCAGTTTTTATCTTTTTGTTCGTGTACCACTCTGAAAATTTTCAGAAATGCAGTATGTGTACGCTTTGATTTTGTTTCTTGCCATCTTCTGAAGAAGAGAGTTTGCATACACTCTTGAAACGTCAGCAATAAATACTGCATTGTTATTACACCAGTGGAGCAAAGTTTGCACCCAGTAGACTATGCCTAGTGACAGAAACATTATACTCGTATGTTCACATTGTGTTAGCCTTACGTTTGCCTGGCGTTACTGTAGGCTACTATTTAAGCATTTTTGCATTTATTGTTCAGTGCTTAACCGTTGCTGGGGTTTCACAGCCAAGCTCTAACGTTACAAGGGAAATTCGAATTTCACAAGAGTCTCAAAGTTATTAGGTGTTGTTTAGGTAGTCCTAGCAAAAGTGGCTAGGCCAGGCCCGCCCACATCTGGTGGCGAGCCTGGCCTAGCCATTCGTAACAAAGTTAAAGTTGCATTCCTTTTAAGAGTATTTCAGTTGGCAGACGAAGTCTCGTATCTACAATTAAAACAATAGCATCAGTGATTAAATATATCCTGACATTCGGTCCATTTTCTTGTATCTGGCGTTTACCAGTCGCAATATCGTCTGCAGAAATTATCTCACAGCAAATATATTCAACTAAAGTTTCAAATATCTTGATAAATGATTTGATGAAATTGCTCAAACAAGACGAAAAGATTTACCAGCAGCCTATACATTTGCCACATTAAAGCTATGACTGCACTAGTTGCATACGGAATCAGGCGTTTGTATTAGGCTAATAATTTTTACTGTGTTGTGATCGTTCGGTCTTCATCTTTATTAAAACCAGGCCTGCAACCAGCTTGGGACACTAGAGGGGGCGAAGAGTTGTCTGGGAGGGTCCAAATTTTTAAACTATGTCCAAAACATTTTTCCAAGTGGGGCGAAAAAGATTTTAGGGGTGCTTCGTCCCCTGAGACCTCCTACACCCATGGGCGCATTTAGGTGGAGGACACGGGGGACGTGCCCCCACTTTTTTCAGATGGTGGGATATAATATACCATGTACCACCCACATTTTTTTCTTTATGTTTTGTATTTGGAGAGGTTTCAAAATAAAAGTGACATTTGTCACGTTTTGTGTCAAGAGCTTTTTATCAGGCGTGGGGAGCAAAACTTAGCTGAAGGTGGCCCACTGGCAACCGTAGAGATAGAACTAGCCAACACTCCAAAAAAAAGTTAAGAAATGATAGTGAATACGGAAGTCGTGGAAGTCTATACTAGCTAAAAAACAAAGCACACCGAAAAGCACAAAAAAACAACCTACTGAATAGCAAAATAACACTAAATATCAAAATGTCAGCTAAAAAGGGCCCAGTTTTTACATTTAGCTTGCCAGGGGAGGCGGCTCGTCCCTGCCCCTCGTCAGGTACCCCCGTGCTTTTTCATGTCAGATGTTGCACATAGCCAAGCTGATGTTGAAACAGAGTTTGGTGTGGTATCACTGATTCTGATATTTTTATAAATATTAGCTTTGATAAAATGATTTTCTAGAGACCGCGAAAAATTGTTAACTGCATCTGTCCGACATTTTACCCTGTGTGTTGTCTTGAGGCAATAAGAGTTTAACAGGTGCACGTGTGAGAGATCAGCACAGCAATGATTTGTTTCGTGCAGAGATGCAACTGGTTTTGCTCTAACGTTGGTTGTCTCGTATTCAGAAAACAGAGCAAAATTTAAAGATGCAAGTTTATAATATAAATATTAGAAAGTTACATTTTCAAGCAAATCTCTGCGAAGTGTTTGCCGAAAACAAAAAGCAGCACTATTGTGGAAATTTAGGATGGGCAGATTTGCTGTTAATGAAGTCTAGCAGAATTAATATATTTTATATGTGTGCAGACAAGATATTCTTTTGATTAGCAGAAGTGCCATTTAATAGCTTATAAGCATTAAATTGTCGGCTAATCTTGAATGTTGACATTACTTATTGCTAAGTTCATGACTTTTACTTGTAAGAGCAGATGCCGTTTTATGTGGCCACGCTGTACGTTTGTAAAAGTTTGGAATGCTGATCATGTTGCTGAAATATACATGCAGACGGTGTCCAGTAATAAATTTAAGTATATTATTTTGTAAATCATCTGTAAGGACAAAGTGTGATTAGTGTTGCTTTCAAAACACCCCTGAAAAACAAGATTGGGAACCTGTATTTATAAAACTACTTCTGAATCGATCCGATGGCTATATTGATTTCGCACCAAGCTGTTCCCCGACATTTTACAACAAAATTGCGTCCATACCTGCACCCCCCTAGTTACGGGACTGATCAAAAATAAAAGGTTCTCATTTTCGGAAATGTTGCGAAGAGAGCTTTATCTATGACCGCGAAAGAGTTGTATCACGGTTGAATAAATACGATGACGTCACCGAATGAAAGTTCATGAAAATTGCTCCCCCGAAATGAAGAGCTGGTTGCGCCCCTGGCTTGGGGCAATTCTAATGAAAGTTTGCCGATCACTGCTATGCGCAATCCTGCTGAACGGAGCTTCAGCAAGTTGAGGCTAATCAAAACGTTTCATAGATCATGACTGATGAAAGGCTAACAAATCTGGCAATGATATCTGTTGAAAGTGAAACTGCTAAAATATGAGATATGTTTGAGTTGAAAAAAATATTTGCATTTTTGAAAACTTGGAAAAATTATTTTCCTAGCTTGAAACATAGCAAATGCTTAAGTCTGTCAGCTGTATACATTGTGCTGATGCTGGAGAAAATGCTTTCATAAGCATTTGTTAAAATAAATCGATGTTTTTGTTTACGTAAATACTATGTGTTAAATGCAATGTATTGTATATTGGGGGCCCCAAGGTCCAGGTTTGGGGGGGGGGCCAACCACCTAGCGCCGGCTCTGCTTATGATTATATATTTACAGCTAACTGATAATAGTATTTCCTTGACCTTGAATAATATTTCCTTGAAGTACGTAGGGCCTCCACACAAAGGCTGCCCTGGGGCCTCCACATGTCTACATTCGGCCTGGGTCTCAAATTCTTGTTTTCTCAAACGCACTGCCCTCAAATGAATAGCATAAATTGACTAATTAAATGACAGTGTCCCACTTACGATAACACCAACCATTCCTTATGCTACAATATGTTGTGAATAATACTTTATTACAATAAGAAATGCATTTGTCAATCTGCTCAGATAGTTACGTGAAAAAATTAACGAAACTAATTTAGTTTTTTCTTGCTCTTGTTCACTACAGAAAGCATCGCTTGCATTTCAGGTTCTACAACAAATTGCAAGGATTACATGGAGTCAGTTCTCATATAGCATAGTTAAAGTGTTCAATGTGACAATCAACCATATAGTTGTCGTAAAGCATTTGCAGCAGGTCCTCCAAACCAGTAATTTCCAGCATTAATCCAAAAAGTAATCCAAGACCTCGGACCTGATCCTGTGGCAAGTTTGTATCCTCCAAACACTGAAAGTAAGATTAATATACTTCCAACAGCAAATGCCTCTCTGTGACATTGTACAAAGAGCGGATGACGGAGAATTTCTTCTACTATAGCTCCTTTCTTGTTCTTGTGTGGAAACGGTATTGAAGGAAGAGGTTTGTTCAAAAATTGGCAGAGAGGTTTCCAACCTTCTTTTACGGAAAACACCAGCAGCTTGTCCCTGGGCGCATTCTAAGAGAAAACATGAAATATCTTGAAACCACATTAAAAGTTTATTTGTTTTAGTTGCTCATGGCACTTGCGAAATGTTGCAAGATGTGCAACGAGTGGTTTCTGATACGTGAAGACTTGTTGTCAGTGCCAAGATGGTTAAGCGTGAAATTATTTTTTTTTCACTTTTACGAGGTTTTCAATTCAAGAAAAGCAGGCTGGTATTTTGAACAAATCTTGTGCCTCAGTTCTTAATACAAATGTGAAAAAAATATTCACCTCAATGAAATACGAATTAATTAACAATTAGAATGTGTCACAGATAGTCTAAAAATACATCAATGCTAAATTAACCCAGGACTTTGTTTTCTTGGCAATTCATAGTTAGAGATTCAAAGTTTTATATCCCAGCTTCAATGGAACAAGCAGCAAGATATTCTCTGCAGGAGAGAATCAACTTTGCAGAGGTCTATTTCGCGACGAAATCAGTTATTTTTACTATAAATATGAACCAAATAAAAACTTAAATGAAATACAAGGTAATACATAATGTAATTGATTCTGCATATTCAATACTCACTTCCAGAACGTGAGCGTTGTGCCTCCGATATTTCATTCTAAACAATGTTTCGTTTACACTCATTGGCCAAAGACTAATAGGAAAACTCCATCCCATCACCACTTTCACTAGAAAAAGAACGCGAAGAAGCACTTAGATGCTTGTGATAAACAAAGATATTTCTGATACCGTAGGCGTAAAGAAAATGGTTTTAAAAGTAACAAGCTATGTTGATCATCCTTGCCTAAGATGCTCATTCTTAGAAAAAGTGTTTCTAACAAAATTTTTTTGATGTTTCTGTAAATAGATGCATTCTTTGGTTCTATGTCAGAAAAATAAATCATGCAACTCTGTGTCAAGATGAGGTATGAAACTCAATAACTAAGCATGACGTGACTTTGTACAATCAAGAACAGTTTATTGTATGATCCTTAGCGAAAATTTCCGCCTACTTTGAATAAAAAAATGTGTTGACTTCTGATGCTACTATCTCCACTGTTGAAATTCAAAGCAAGTACTTAAAATGACTTTTCAAAAAGTCTTCTTATACAACACAACATCCAACAGAAACTTCTTTAAATGATTTTTTGTTTAAACACGGTTAAATCCAAAATCAGCATCATGACCGCTAATCCGGTTAAGCAATGATGAAAGTTTCCTAATGCAAAGGTTCCACCCTGCACTGGTCAAACGCAAGTTTTGAGTCAGGGCCGCCTTTCGTGAGTGCGAGGCCCTGCTCACAGACGTGTGCAGAAATTTAGATGAGGAGCATCAATCGTAATGACAAAAATCGGTGTAGTAAAAGACCGAGGCGTGAAAGTGTTACGCCAAGGCTAGGGAGATCTGGTAGTATGTCCCCCAGATTCACCTCTCCAGCAGAAGCTTTAACGGACAATGCTGTTACACCCAATGGATGCAAAAGTTACTGCTGTGGCGGCTTGGAGATGGCGCCACATGTAATCAAGTGGTCATCGGTAGTTGACTCCCATAAATAATAATAAGTCATTGTGAAAGTCACCACAAAACAAAGATCGAAATTATCTTATCTCCATATAACTGTGACAGAGCGTCACACAGCGCTAACAGGAAGTCATCGAGCTGTGAAATGCGCAGTGCGGCGCAGGTAATAAACAGCGCACCTGGCCCATTGGGGAATTGCTGCCGAAACATCCCAAACCTGCATTCTAGGTTCGCGTCTCCAATAAATTGACTGCTTCATAAGAGCAGTGCAACCTGGTATCAGAAGACTGAATTCAGTGAGGGATATCTATTGTTGCTAGTTGCATTCCGGTTAGTTGATTGCATGGGCGCAATTTTGTTGCAAAATGTGGGGGGGACAGCTTGGTGTAAAACCAATATATATTCATTCATCCGCGATGCTGATGTGAAGTTTTATCAATACAGATTCCCAATCTTGTTTTTAGAGGTGTTTTGAAAGCAACGCTGATCACGCTTTACTTTATCCTTTTAACATCAAATTTTAATAGGTTTAACCTCAGATTTGAATAGATGAAATTAATGCCAAAATTTCCATTCTAAGAGTTATATTTGCATAAGGACACGAAAATATATTTGAGTTAAACATAAATCAAACTGCACAACTGTGAATTACACAAAAGTACTAAGTTTAACCTGCATTAACACGAAAAGAATATCCAGCTAAACTAGGTGATACGTACCTGTAAAGCAAATGTTTTGTACTTGGATGAAAACATTGATGCACTTTCTTACGTTTGGTTAAACTCAGGCAAATCAAATAATTTGCGAACCCATGCATTCAACATAGGCACAAAGTCGCAAAGCGAAAGAGTCAGGGAATAAATACATTTTCGATTGGTTGGTCACCATTGTCGTGACATCACAAGAAATGAGGCTAAATGTCAGGGCCGGCCCTTAGCCGATTGGACCGATTGCTTCTTATCGATCCCCGCGCTAAAGGGGACCCCGCCATACGCCTGCAACTAGCCTACGCAAACTTACACTTTCTATTGAAGCTGCTTGTGTAGTGCTGGGCGTGGCCCACAGTTTTTTAAGCGCGAGACCTGTTGCCAACGTATGTCATAGTGAACTACGCGATTCGTTCTTTAATCTTCACATTTATCTCTGTTTTTCCGTAATGTATAGCCTAGTTTTTTTCAGTAGCAGCTAACTAAGAAAGAGTGGGCTTAAGTTTTGAAGCTGGAAGTTGTTTTTGTTGTTTGGCAGGTTAAGTTTCAATAGTTGCTGGAAAATACGGTTCAATACGATTGGACAGTTATTGCTATTTCAACAGTTACTGCTCCTTGTCTTCTGAAAGTTTAGCTCTCAATTGCAAATGTGTGCTACTAAGTCAGTCCTATTCAGTTTCCCTCTCGTAAAAATCTGGTGAGGCGACCTGCATTTGACAAAACGTTTGAAATAAACCTCGTTTTAATCATGCGAACTGAATGTCTATTACAGGCGCGCAAAAAACAACCGGTTCCCTAAAAACTAACATAATTTTAAAAAATAAATATTAACAGTAAAGCCATTTGCAAAGCAGCAGGAGTGACAGTTTTACGTTTAAGCGAAAGAAGGCTCATCGGTGTTCTTATAGTGAGAGTTGCATAATGAAGTATTAAGGAAACACGGATTGTGACATCAGTCTCACACAGATTGACATCTTAATTTCAGGGATTTAGTCAACAAATTGGAAGTTGCAAAAATCTGAAAAGGTTCAAAGGTGGGGCCCCGCAAAAGTGCTACCAATCGGGCCTCGCACTTGCTAAGACCGACCCTGCTAAATGTGTAGCCCAGCGTGGTCCAACTGCTTTTGACCTACCTACGGGCCATTTTACAAAAACGTGACAACGAGCGGGCCACGTCGACAAAATGATGTATAAAACAACAGGGTTCACAAGATTTGAAACTAAAAAGAAGATAAGTGAGTGCGTCGTTGAAATTATTACAAAATAGCCAATAGCGAATTATTACAAATCCCTATCAGTGTGATGCCTGTGATTGAGGCTTCTCTGATACTATCGTTCCCTTATCAATACCAATGTTAGTGGTAGCAAGTCGGAGACTATCGACC
>Ga0210059_1004342_pt1 | contig 22847 bp, 12 predicted proteins | sample Ectturendosymbi2_FD_188042 | JGI IMG/M metagenome (GOLD analysis project Ga0210059, IMG submission 188042) | Ecteinascidia turbinata endosymbiont from Florida, USA - Sample 2 (SPAdes) (version 2) | ecosystem: Host-associated > Tunicates > Ascidians > Unclassified | place: Key West, Florida...
CGTGGCCTGTTGTGAACGTGGCCTGTTGTGAACGTGGCCTGTTGTGAACGTGGTCTGTTGTGAACGTGGTCTGTTGTGAACGTGGTCTGTTGTGAACGTGGTCTGTTTTGAACGTGGCCTGTTGTGAACGTGGCCTGTTGTGAACGTGGCCCGTTGTGAACGAACGTGGCCCGTTGTGAACGTGGCCTGTTGTGAAGATGGCTTTTTATGAACAGGGACTGTTATGAACGTGTCTGGTATTAACGTGTTTGTTATGAACGTGTCTGTCATGAACGTGTCTGTTATGAACATGGTCTGTTATGAACATGTTGCAGTGTGAACGAGTTTGTTGTGAAGTGGTCTGTAATGAACGTGGAATGTTGTGAACGGGCCTTTCATGAACATGGTTCGTTATGAATGGGTCTATTAGGAGTGGGCTGTTGTGAACCAGTCCAGTAGAACATGGTCTGTTAAGTAAGTGGTCTATGATGAACTTGGTCTGTTGTGAAATTGGTGTGTTATTAACAGATCTGTTTTGAAACGGTCTGTTATGAACGAATCTATTATAAACATGGTCTCCTATGAACGTGGTCGGTTTGAACTGTTCTTTTATAAACGAGTCTGTTATGAAGTGGTCTTTTGTGAACGTGAGCTGTTATGAACGAGTTTTTTAGGAAAGAGTCTGTTAGGAAGTGGTCTGTTGTCAACGTGGTCTGTTGTCAACGTGGTCTGTTTTCAACGTGGTCTGTTTTCAACGTGGTCTGTTTTCAACGTGGTCTGTTTTCAACGTGGTTTGTTTTCAACGTGGTTTGTTTTCAACGTGGTTTGTTTTCAACGTGGTCTGTTGCAAACGTGGTCTGTTGCAAACGTGGTCTGTTGCAAACGTGGTCTGTTGGAAACGTGGTCTGTTATGAACGGGTCTGTTATGAACGGGTCTGTTATGAACGGGTCTGTTATGAACGGGTCCGTTATGAACGGGTCCGTTATGTACGGGTCCGTTATGTATGGGTCCGTTATGAACGGGTCCGTTATGAACGGGTCCGTTATGAACGGGTCCGTTATGAACGGGTCCGTTGTGAACGGGTCCGTTGTGAACGGGTCCGTTGTGAACGGGTCCGTTACGAACGGGTCTGTTACGAACGGGTTTGTTACGAACGTGGGATGTTATGAACGTGGGCTGTTTTGAATGGGTCTGCGATGAACTGGTCTGCCTTGAACATGGTCTGTGATGAACATGGTTGGTTATGAACTATTCTTTCATGAACGTGGGCTGTTATGAACGTGGTCTGTTATGAAGTGGTCTGTTATGAATGTGTGTTATGAACATCGTTTGTCAAGAATGTTGTCTGTTATGAAGATGGAGTTGTATGAACGTGGTCTGCTATGAACATGGTCTGTTATGAACGGGTCTGTCATGAAGAGGGGCTGTTGTGAAGGTGTCTGTTACGAAGATGGCTTTTTATGAACAGGGTCTGTTATGAACGTGTCTGTTATCAACGTGTTTGTTATGAACGTGTCTGTCATGAACGTGTCTGTTATGAACATCGTCTGTTATGAACATGTTGCATTGTGAACGAGTTTGTTGCGAAGTGGTCTGTAATGAACGTGGACTGTTGTCAACGGGCCATTTATGAACATGGTTCGTTATGAATGGGTCCATTAGGAGTGGGCTGTTGTGAACGGGTCTAGTAGAACATGGTCTGTTAAGTAAGTGGTCTATTATGAACTTGGTCTGTTGTGAAAATGGTGTGATATTAACAGATCTGTTTTTAAAAGGTCTGTTATGAACGAGTCTATTATAAACATGGTCTGCTATGAACGTGGTCGGTTGTGAATTGTGAACGTGAGCTGTTATGAACGAGTTTTTTAGGAAAGAGTCTGTTAGGAAGTGGCCTGTTATGAAGTGGTCTGTTATGAAGTGGTCTGTTATGAATGTGTCTGTTATGAACATCGTCTGTCAAGAACGTTGTCTGTTATGAACATGGAGTTGTATGAACGTGGTCTGCTATGAACATGGTCTGTTATGAACGGGTCTGTCATGAACACGGGCTGTTGTGAACGTGTCTGTTATGAATATGGCTTTTAATGAACAGGGTTTGTTATGAACGTAGTCTGTCAGGAACGTTGGCTGTTTTGAACTGGTCTGTCATGAACGTGGTTTGTGATGAACATGGTCTTTTATGAACGGGTCTGTTACGAATGAGGGCTGTTGTGAAAAGGTCTGATATGAACGAGTCTATCATGAAGTTGTCTGTTGTGTGAGTGGTTTGTTGTGAACAAGTCTGTTATGAACGGTTCTGTCATGATCATGTCTATTATAAACAGGTCTGTTATGAGAATGATTTGTTAGGAATATGATCTGTTATGGATATGGTCTGTTATGAACACGGTCTATTAGCAACACGGTCTGTTATGAACATGGCCTGTTATGAACACTGTCTGTTACAAAGTGGTTTCTAAAAAACGTGGGCTGTTGTGAGTGGGTCTGTTTTGAACAATGTCTGTTATCAACGGGTTTGTTATGAACATGGTCTGTTATGAACGGGTCACTAGCGAACGTTGTCTGTTATGAACGACTCTGTTGCAAACATGGTCTGTTATGAACAGGTCTATTATGTATGGGTTTGTTATGAACATGGTCTGTTATGAACATGGTCTGTCAAGAACCTGGCCTGTTATGGACCTGGTCTGCCATGAACATGGCCTGTTATTATCATGGTTTGTTACGAAGCGTTCTATTATGAACTTGGGCTGTTGTTAGTAGGTCTGTCATGAACGTTGTCTGATATGAACGGGTCACTAATGAACATGGTCTGTTATGAACGACTCGGTTGTGAACATGGTCTATTATGAACAGGTCTGTTATGAAGAGACGATTCTGTTATGAACGTGGTCTGTTGTGAACGTGGTCTGTGTGAACGTGGTTTGTTATGAACGTGGTTTGTCATGAACGTGGTCTGTCATGAACATGGTCTCTGTTACGAAGTGGTCTGTTATGAAGTGGTCTGTTATAAATGGGTCTACTATGAAGTAGTCTGTTATGAACGGGTCTGTTATGAACATGGTCTGTTCTGAACATGGTCTGATATGAGGTAGTCTGTTATGAAGTGGTTTGTTATGAACGAGTCTGTTATGAATGTGGTCTGTTATCAACATGGTCTGTTATGAATGGGTCTGCTTTGAATGGGTCTGTTATGAACGAGTCTGTTATCAATGGGTCTGTTCTTAACTTGGTCTGTCACGATAGGGTCTATTATGAACATGGTCTGTTAGGAGTATTGCATGTTATGAACATGGTCTGTTACAAAGTGGTCTCTAATGACCGTGGGCTTTTGTGAGTGGGTCTGTTGTGAACACAGTCTGTTATTAACACGGTCTCTTATGAACGGGATTGTTGTGAACATGGTCTGTTATGAACTGATCTGTTACGAACGTGTCGGTTATGAACATGTTCTGTTATGAACATGTTCTGTTATGAACGTGTTCTGTTATGAACGTGTCTTTTATGAACGTGTCTTTTATGAACATATCTTTTATGAACGTGTCTTTTATGAACGTGTCTTTTGTGAACGTGTCTTTTGTGAACGTGTCTTTTGTGAACGTGTCTTTTGTGAACGTGTCTTTTGTGAACGTGTCTTTTGTGAACGTGTCTTTTGTGAACGTGTCTTTTGTGAACGTGTCTTTTGCGAACGTGTCTTTTGCGAACGTGTCTTTTGTGAACGTGTCTTTTGTGAACGTGTCTTTTATGAACGTGTGTGTTATGAAGTGGTCTGTTATGAAGTGGTCTGGCATGAACGGGTCTGTTATGAGCGAATCTGTATTGAATGTGTCTGTTATGAACGAGTCTGTTATGAACGAGTCTTTTATGAACGAGTCTTTTATGAACGAGTCTTTTATGAACATGGTCTGTTATTAATATGGTCTGTTATGAAGCGAAGCCACGGGAGACCAAGGGTGCCATCCCCCTTTAAATTTCTAGCATATCTTGTCATTTTGTGCTTTCAGTGACGTTATCACAAAGAAAATGCCATTGCATTTTGGCCGCCCCAAAATTTTAGACTGTCTTCGCCACTGTGTCTGTTTACCAAGGAAGGGACCTGACATCTTGAACTGCGAGACTATGCAGCAACATCTTATCTTGAAAATACGAAATTTTACAATGATCGAAACCTACTCATCCATAACAATTATCTGTACGATTTTCGGGGAATTTTCCGTTTAAATTTTACAAATTGCAAGCAAGGGTCAAAGTGAGTTAAAAAAATGGGTTAATGTTCGAAGGATGGTGGTTCGCGAATATTCAATTTGATGCCAAGTAAACGGAACGCAGTTGAAAATAAGTCAGTTTTCCAGCCTTACGAAGTAAGTCGATAAGCACAACTGTAAACAATCAGGTTCTAGAATTCGAAACGTATTGTGTTTTTAAGCAACAAAACCAATTAAAAATGAATGAAGAACACAAATCTGTTAGGATAAAATCACAACTGCAATGACACTTATAGTTTTCATTCTCATCATCAATGGTGGCATACCAATACATGAGACATAAAAGCCGGACAACAATCACAGACTAAACGTCAAGTCTCTCCATCGAGCAGTTATTATACAACTTCCACCAGGCACCCTGGTTTCCCTAAAGTGGGAAAGTACCTGCCATGACTGGAGCTTGAGACACGATGTAATGAATGAGGAATTGCAGACAGGTAGTCTGAGTTTAATATAATTGTGGAAAGCCGTTGCGTTCTGGTCAATGGAGTTCGGATTTTCCTCCAGTCCCGTTCCACGTACATGACCAGTCTATGATTGCAAGGAATTCAACAATGAAAACTTACTGTGATGTAGAACTCAGTGACCACGTGCTTCTCACCTGTTCTGGCAAGCGGACATCAGGAGTGAGTTTTTTCTCTTCAAGAGCAAAGTGAGAGCGAGAACCACGGAGGATGGACTGTCAAGAAGCTTCATCAAACTTGGAAGCAAATCCTGTCAACAAAATATATTTGTTTATTCCGTAAGTAATGCTAAAAATTCTATAGATTTGTGCTGGCTGTTCAATTTGCTCGTCGCTGGTTAAACTACAATAAATAATTGGTGGTAGGCGACAAACAAATTAAATTTGTAGCTTTTATTTCAATCACCGCTCAACAAGCAATCTTACTTTTCCACTTAACAGACGAGCAGTTTGTCCTTTCGGAGCGGAGCGCAAGGTCTCCACAAGGGCAGTGATGACGGCTTGCTGGCATTTGAACGACGCACGACTGAGCAGCTGCAGGAAGGAGGGCAGCCCAACCTGATCCAACACAACCTGCATCACTGAGCCCCCACCTGCCAACCGATTGAGGTGGTAGACTGCCTGCGATAGAGTCGAGTATGATGCTTTTGTTGTGGGGAAGCAGAAACGGGCGGAAAATTTAGTTTGTTTACAACATGATTTTTAAAGGAAAATGTTAGGTACTCAGTATGGACCTGAACAGGGAGCCGAAAAATTTCTGACTATCCGTCAGATATCTCCTTTGATTATTTTCTGATTATAGGGACCTCAATCGAGTCCCTAAAACACCTTTAAAAAACCCTGGTTAACAATATTGTTTTATTTTAACAGGATTCACACAAACAAGCTTAAAACCAATCACTGAAAACGAAACGTTTTGCTGTGAAACTTCATGCAGTAAGTTTCAAAGATATGACATTTCGCAGCACCCGAACAGATACTTACACTGATCACCGAGTGCTTCAGGGTTTCTGTGGTTGCTTGTTGTGTCACGGTCCACAGCATCGGGCCGATCACGTCGCTGCTATGCACTGACATAGTGCCACTGGCGCTTTGGGCAGCAGCGGTCAGAAACCTTTTTCTGTGTTGTTCCAACACAGCGGTAACACACTCGATGGTTTTGCACGCGTAGTGTTGCACCACTGTGTCTCCTGTCATTCAAAATGGACATGGATAGATACCGCATGAGCATAAACCAGGGTTCCCACACATTTTCAAAAATCATTTTCCATATTTTTCAATACTAAATTAAAAAATTAAATACCATTGCTTCTCTTCATTTTTTGAAATACTTAATCATGAAACTCAAATTTGGACATTGCATAAACAATGCGTAAATAATAAACTGCATGCTTTGCCTTCAGTTAAATTCTGCTCGAATATTTCAAATTTCTTTTCCATTTAAAATTTCCATACTTTTTCAATACTTAACGCATCACTTTGGCCATATTCAATACTTTTTCAAGATCTTGAAAACCGATTTTGAAATTCAATGCTTTTTCAATACTTCAAACCAGCGTGGGAACCCTGACAAACAGACAAGAGCTATGCACACAATGCTACCCACCCCTTCTTTGAGACACCTGCATATCTGGACATGTACGGCTCTTGGTATGGACCAGTTAGGGCGTTGGTATGGTTGGGAAGAAGGCCTTTCTCCTGGTAAGCCTGACGAAGACGAGTTTTGTTCGTGTTCAGACACAAAATACAGTAATTGTCCAAGTGCTGGTAGAATGCACGACTTCGCTCTCGTATTCCTGGAAAGCATCGGATTTTTCGAAAACTCCAACAAATTTCAATTTTTACTTTAACCAATAACAGGCTGAACATCACGTTCTTTGAAATGTGTTTTCATCTTAAATATGCAAGTTCGCCGACAAGCTTGAACTCCCTCCAATTACGGACGAGAATTCAAACCAGAAAAATTACAAGATTTTGCAACAGTCTTTCAAGAATTCAGAAAGCAGAGCGTTATATCAAAACATGAACGTGTCCATTAAAAGCTTAAGATTTCCAAGGAATTTATTGCGGACTTGCAACAAGTGTATCATTATCATTAACAAGATAAAGTCCAACCGACAATAACACAATTACCACATCTGCAAGTAAATCACAACGCAAATGGTAAGGTCACTAAAAAGAACAAACATGACTGTTGAGAATCCTGCGACCATATACTGGAAATCTGACTTTGGTTATTTTCTCAAGAGCTTTTTAATAGTGTAAAATAAAAAAGCATATTTGCAACGAATCGATGCCTCGCTTTGGCGTGTCACAAACAGACTTCATGTGACAAAACAGTCATTCTTTTAACGAAAGCTATAGATTGAACTGTTAACTTACCTAAAATTATCCCTTAGCGCGTCGACCAGCATAGTGAAGACGTCTGTCAACTTAGTGCACATTTCCAATTCTGTTGCACACACTGCAGCAAGGCCTATGGCGCGAGCAGCTTTAAATGCACTGAAAATCAGAAAAAATCCTTTACAGCAAATCAGAGAAGAGTTGCCGATATTTGAAGTCCAAGCACTCACACATCCGGGCACTTACATATCCAGGGACTGCTGGACAGTGCTTTTGACAAGGTTAGCAAGCAGTGCCAACAACTGGGAATTGACAACGTAGCTTGCTGCGGTGTTGTTTCGCACGCAAAGGTGGTAAAGGTAAGTGCAAACTGCCGCTTTCACTCGCAGTTGAGAACTGCTGAAAAATAAAATCCATTGTAACAGACAACACAGTGAGAAGCTTCACACAACCTTTGCACAAAGAGTAGCAAGTGGCGTGTATGGCACTCATAGGGTGAGAGAAATTACAGCTGGTGCGTATGCATGCGTAGAAAGAAATGTTAAGTTACGAAAGAGTTGAAGAAGATTGCTCCACATGCAAGACAGCTCTCAAAGAGTCGAACTTAACTTGCAATCAAGGTCTTAAGATCTGTCCAATCACGAGCAACCGACAAACAGGGCGTATCGATGAGGTGCAAAGGGGACACAATGCCCCGGCCCCCGGGCACCAAAAAGTCCCAAAAATGTCGCAAATGCTTTCTTCAATACAGTACGTTTGCTCCCGAGAGACCTCAGGTTCGAACATGGCGACGCCAAACTTGTTTCTTGCTCTGTGCGCCAGCTAACCTTGGTACGTCCCTCCCGCCAGTATCATTTGCAATATAGTGTTAACCTTGTGGAGCTTGTGAAGCAGCCCATGATCTGTTTGAGGTGGTCGTACAGATCATCAGACGTGAGATTGTCGGTCAACAACACGGCTTGGAACGGCAGCAGTTTTTTGTCGTATCGAACCGGTTCCACTTTGCGGATCTGTTGGAATTGGCTTGATCAAAGTTTGCCGAGGTTACGAAGCGAACAAACTGGATTCAGACCAAACCTGTGGGTTGCCCTGTATTGTGCTCAATTCCATGTCGGTGGCATGGTAGATGAGGTCCTTGACGGTTTTAACGTGGGCTGCACCTACAAATTCGCCGTAAACACACGGACAAAATTGAGTGAAATCATTGCAAAGACACTTCACTACCATGCTTACGCAAGTCTGTCCAATGGAACATTGCTGCATGAACCAATGAACAGGAAATACACTAAGTGCAGAAGTTTTGACCATGGAAGTCGGTGCTCCCGATGGTCTGAACTTTATACTGCTACGTTTTTCAGCATAACAGTCTGACCAGCGCTGCTCAGATTTTTAGGTCTGATGTGTCAATCGTCTAATTCAGACGTTCCCAACCAGGAGTACACGTACCCCGAGGGGTACATTTGCCTATCCGAAGGGGTACATCTTAGGTTAGCAATAAAAGAGAAATATATATTCACATATCTTTTACTTCCAAGTATTTATACATATATCAGTAAATATTATTTTCAAAAGCTGTTATATGCTTGTTGTTAAATATACCTGTGATTAATCAAGATAAAAGATTTTGTCATAAGACATTTAGGGGGTACATGTTCATCTGTCAAAATTCTGAAGGGGTACATGCTCATATTTCAAAACGCCTAAGGGGTACATGCTCATCTGTCGGAATGCTGAAGGGGTTCATGGTCAGAGAAAGGTTGGGAACCCTCGGTCTAATTCAAGGTTTAAATACACTAAATATCCCGGAGTATAATTTTAAGTGATGTTTCATTGCTTCACAAAAAAACGCGGGCATCACCACACAAACCTTCCTTGACGGATTTGTCCGTCACATCTTTCTGCGGATTTTTGAAAGACTTTATCGAGTCAGACTTCGCTTCTTCAACGCAGACCGGTCGGGCCTGGTCGATTGTTCACCAAGTCCTCGCTCTTGTCGCACTGGGCTGTGTGGGGGCGCGAGCTGCAATTGCATCATCAACTGACAGGTTGTAATAACTGCATCGGGATTTAAGGAGATTGATTAAAACCCAACAAATGAAACCGAATGTTTCTTTCACACAGTCGTCGAATTTAAGACCGTGATCATTCATTTGCGAATTCGATGGTTGTTTTTTTTAACGACAATTAGAAAGCTGATGACGACAAAGGCTTTGTTTGTGACGTCATGCATATAGGAAGAACAAATTCGAGAACGAATTATAGAAGTCGTTAAAAATCAAAATGACCAAGGATGACAATATTCACCGCACACCTCATGATAGGTGGCGATCGATGAGGGAGATCTCAAAGCCTCTCCGGTGACTGTGGCCGAAGTGCGTTTTTGATAAATACATACAGGACAGAATCCACTGACCACTACTTCATTCGCATTCGTGGATAAAACGCTGAAGTGAATACTCCAACCAAATCTACAGAGTTCGTCAACACTGATGTAAACGATGACTGAAGTGAAGCCTCCAACCAAACTATGGTGGTTCATCATTATTGCGTATTGCTGACGTCACAGGGTCCACTGATCTATGTCACAGGAAGACATCGCGGTGGGGGGATGCTGTGCATTCAATTGATCGACTCACAGTTCAGCTTCATTGATGAAGTACAGTAAACCTCGGTTAATCCGGATTCCATTTGACCGACGATTTTATCCGGTTTAGGTGAAGATCCGGATTAACCGAACATAATCTTTTCTAGCCTGACGTCATCCAAGTACTGAGTTATCGGTGAAAATTACTTACATTTAACACATTTACCACCCAACAGCAAACTTTCGCAGAAGTAAAATGAATTTAGTGATGTATTTACAATGGTATAACAAACTAGTAACCGCCATATCCACGCAGTTACGAAAAATCTTAAGTTCATAATTTTAGATTACTTGGCTGCGAAGAAATCTGGGATTTTGGACTATTTCTGCGACTGCTCCATAAGCAGTGACTAAGACATGTTACCGAGTGCAATACGCTCAGGGATAATACCCTCTACATATGTACACTCAACACTGATCAATAGACTGAAACAGTGGTGCGGCGGCGTCCCTTGAGCGTATTGTTCAACGTGATACCCTATGCCCGTGTCTGACGTAATAATTGTATCTATGATTAGCGGAATGTTGCGAGCAGTTGCGGCCTTTGTTATAATTTTGAACGTTCGTTGGTGATCATGAGCACGTTTGTGTTGCGCCTGAAAGGTGTCGGATCCTTCCTAGAGACCAGTCAATGCACTTCGAGAACACAACCGCATGTAAGCGGAGAAAAATCCAGATTACGAGATGTGAAAATAGCAGATTTTATCCGGTATTGGCGAAGATCCGGATTAAAAATTCGGATAAACCGAAGATTTTTATAAACAAACACGTCAGAAATCATTCGTACCACCAGTTTCATCCGGTTTTGGCGAATATCCGGCTTACCGAAGTTTAGTGTATTGTACGAGATTCCACGGAAGCACGTCGTCCCAATGATTACATTTTATTTATATCTATCAATTAAGTTTCAAGTAAAAGGGTAACATATTATACAACAACGAAAGCCTTGTTCCTAACCAAGTCAATAAAATGAATTTACTGAGGAACAGCTTTGGGCGGCACCGACAACAACACATTTTCGCCCATCTTGAAAGTTTTTAGCCACATTTGCTGCCAAACCTTACGAACCTGAGAGTAAATGTGCTCTCCAGGACGTTAACACTTTCTGGGGTTTGGTTTAACGGAGCGCTGGACCTATCTTCAAGTTTTTCTTGTTTCGAAATTGATTTGGCAGAGCAAGAAATTTTCAGGTCTGTAAAAAAACACAAAGTTTGTTTGAACAAGATAGTTCACTGCGAGATCTTTGCTACAGCGTCAGGAAAATAGGACGACTTTCTACGTTAAATGGATTTCATACCTTGTAGAACGTCACTGTTCGTTGGAGTTTACATCTTGTGCACGTCACGCCTAAATACAAATGAAGAAAAGACAAATGTACTGCGGCCACAGCTTTTTATTGTTACGGACTGTATGTAAATTACACAACGTGCCAGCAGTTTCACCACAACATTGAAAGCACTTCCTGAAACATTTTCTTACCTGCCAAGGCGAACATGGCTCCGTCAATTTTCTGAGAGAGTTTCTCGAACCACGAATTGCGTAAAAGCTCTTCAGTGGAGGGTCTGAAAAGTGTTGACGATGCCCCAACTGTCCGAAACCAGTGTTGAAAAACTTCACAAACCAATTTACTTCAACTTTGAATTAAGACAAACGCCAACGACGAAAAGAAAAGAAGCGTAATCTTGTGATTGCGTTAAAATACAGTAACAATTTAAATGTTTAGTCTGAATGAACAATTTAGTCTGAATGAACAAATTTGGAGAACCTTTTCTCGGGCTGCTTTTGCAAAGTGCATCTGAGCAATTTTATAAAAGCCTCTGAAGGTTTTTCTTCCCTCATGTTCGACGTCTGTTGCTGAGATGCCAGAACCGACCGTCGCTTTAGACGTGGTTCATCATACTTTCAATGCCACACACTTGTTGAATCAAGTCAGCCGTGTTGTGGCATTTGCATGGAACTGAACCTGGGTGAAAAACATCACGCATTCAACATTAAAACGTTCGATGTAACAACAAAAATCACTCAACTTGCCTGTGTACATTTCGTATAGCAAGATTCCAAAGGCCCATATGTCACTGGCAAATGACAAATCAATTCCCTTAATTACTTCTGGTGATTGGTACTCGATACTTCCTGAACATTAAAAGTACATAGCATGAAATGACTTGTCAATGGAAACACTGTTCATAACACCAATCACATATAGTTTTACCATGATTAAGCAAAAATAGAAAAATCAATAAACACCACCCACCAAGAAGTTGGTTCTAATTTTTCCATTGGCATCTGACCAGAATAACCTGCATGTTGATGAAAGGCCTACTTGAGTACTTTTATTGTCTCACCCACGGCCTACTTAAGATACGGCCGGATATGTCACATTTTCCCGTCTGTTGTTAACAGGCCGCTTGTTAGCCTCCTAGGTCTGAGTGCAGTTGTGTTTATAAGTGGTTAGTTCCGTGAGTTTTGAGTTCATATATTTAAAACTTGGCGTTAGTTCGCTCAGCCACTGTATTTGTAAAACAATCTTACTGTGGCATGTGCATACATATTGAAATTGTGCTATTTAGCACCAGAGTCGTAGGCCTGCTAAGCTATCACAGTGTACTGCACCAGATCCAAGTCTGACATGTCTGGAAGATTTAGTTGTCAATGATATGTACGTTGGCTTTGCCAGTCAAGTTTGTATCAAGTTTTGCTTAGGCTTAAAAGCTAATGTTGCCTGTTCGTTTCTCCCGACAACTACATATTAGATTTTGTCTTTTGATGTGGTTGAAAACATTTAGCAGTTATTGTAGGGGTTATGTGCAGTGTAGTCAACAGTTGCTTGGGTTTGTGGGGTTAGCTTAAAATGAGGGTAGAGTTATTCATAATACAACTAAACGTTAGATTCTACGTTGGGGTAGGGGTTAGGTACTAAAACAACTTTCAAATGGACTTGTAGCCTGTGTGAACAGGCTACAGGTACAAGCCGCTAAACAGGGTTACTTAGGACAGGTTACGTAAGAGAAATAGAAACCTAAGCACAACGATTGCTGACTATTCATATATGGTTTGTAGATTTGGAATATGACTAAATAATTATATATATACAGCAAACAACAAAACTTTAAATCACAAAACACATATTACAACTATTTGGTTAAAGAATGTAGAAATTTAATTTGCTGAAGTACAGAAATGAGAAAAAAGTTATTCAGCACAGTATGATTGACTTTACTGAGTTGGCTAGTTTTAATTTCAGCATGCCTAATAGTAATATCTCTTCCACAACTTTTGTGAAAATGATTTGATGACAATTTTAGGTTACCAGGGTAACATGGAACATAAAAAAGATTTTGATGTACCTGTATCAGGTTTTCTTTCTGTATACGGTTAATTTTTCTTCTATAATTTAGTATTTGATTTCGAACTTTGACCTGAGTGAAAAGTGTAAATATACATCATTGAAATCAAAATCCTGTTTGTGTGTGTTCCAAGTTTACCCTGATAATGTAAGATTTGTTTCATCTGATTAAATATATTTTTCACTAATACTTAAATTTTGAACAACGGTTATGTCGCATTAGCCACAATTATGGCTATTATATATATCTATTTGGAGAAAAAATGCAAAAAATTTTGCATCTCATGTTACCCTGTGAGACCAGGGTAATTTGGTATACCAACAATTTTTTTGAAAAAGTGGACTATTAACTTTCAAATATGAAAAAAACTTTGTGTTTGTAGGAACTTTATATACTTACAACTCCTTTCATTGTTAAAATGTTTCAAAATAATCTATGGTACTTTGAAAAAATAAAAAACACTTCAAATTGTCCTGAGTAACACCGTTTGACAGTATTCAACTGTGAATGAGAAATTGTGTAACGTAAGTGCATATTTGAAATGCTAAGCAATAAGCATATTAACTTGGTTAGTCCCACAGGGAAAACAGCACCATAGAAAAATAAATAGTAGATGCAGTAAACATGTGTTGCAGGCAGGGCAATGTAGGTTTGGTTTTGTGCTCCTAATGAAAACAAAAAGTGCTGCAAGTTTGATAAAATCATAACACAACAGTCCTGACTCCGCAGATGCCGTGAGAATTATTTCTATATAGCCTACAGCTCTGTTCTGCTGTTAATGAACAAATGGTGTGGATGTTACAATGATAACCTACTAGTAAAAATTATTGCAATGTCATATCTGGTTTAACTGTCATGCTTGCACATCATGAAAGAACTGCAATGTGAATTGTTAATATGTAACTGTTGGTACTACATATTGTATGCTTTGACAACAGCTGTCAAGTTTTTGGTTTATGGTTGCAACTCTGGATATAACAAGAAACAGTAACAAGTACTTGGATTTTCTTTTCTTTTCAACAAACCTGATTTATTAACAAAGTGGATCAAGTGTGACACCAATCTGAATGGAAGCCAATCAAAAACTCCATAGTATGCACAAAACATTTAAGGATGATTTCATTAAAATATGGTAATACAATGAAATAAAAAAGGAAATGCAACCAGTTCAACAACACACACAGAAAAAGCGTCAAGACACCTTCAGCATTGGCTACTGCTAGCTTGTCAACAAATACTCTTAGCAAAGAATTTATCAGACTGATAAAAACGAAAGTTTTGACGTTGGGGATTTAATCAAGTCATTTCATGATTTGAGCTTTTTGAACTCACCATCTGGTTGCTTGTGTGCAAGAAAACAAGTCAATGGATAATAATTTTCAATGATGTTTTTAATGAGGGGACAGGATTTTCACCAATGCAAAAAGCCATAAAAGTCAATGAACATTTGCATGTGCCACTTCAGATTTGCAGTTCCATAGACCCATATCCCACTTTCAATCTTTCATCATGTTTTTTTCATGTTAGATATGCAAAATTAACGCAGTACAGCATATGAGAAAAAATTTCTTCATTAAGAATTGTACGCCTAACTAAAACAAAGGAGTTTTATGAACACTCCAATCAGCTGTTTGAAATATTGTGAAGCTAACTGATTTGTATTGACACTGGTCACCCACACTTAAAAATAACTCAATTCTCACCTAACAAAGCAAAGTTTTTGTCATAGACTTCTCATGCAGAATGAAAATGCCCTAGTTTTTAAAAAACTATCCATTCATATAGAATAGGTTTATCTTTGCTAAGTTCCAAACTCAAACTTCTGAACACAAATGAAAAATTCTGTGTACAGCCACTTGTCTTGGTTGTGGCCAAAAAAGTCATAATGCTCATATTGCATAAATTTGATTTTGTGGGAAACTTTCCACTGATATTTTCCACACGCTCTAAGAAAAAAATAGACACAAGCAACCACAAAAGCAAAGTTTACAAGGACAGGATAAGAGTTTCAGAGTTAATTCGGGAGCTTAGCTGGAAAAGACCAACTAAATGAAGAGATTGACCAGGTCAGATAATATTGCCTTTAATGGTCTTGGTGAAAAATAACACAAGCTTTCAGTGTAGTTTGCAAACATATGACCTGTACCTCATTGAAAACAGGAAAGGTTTTGCTAGCCAACTCAAGAAAAACTACTGTATTAACAAAAGATCCAAATATATGTCATGATGAAGACAAAGGGGCTAGCCAACTCAAGAAATACTACTGTATCAACAAAAGATCCAAATATATGTCATGATGAAGACAAAGGGCTACAGTATTTAAGCTAACCAAAATTAACAGTCCAAACCCGACACAACACAAATCTGAGCTTTACTTGCCTAAGGGACCTCAAATGGCAAATCAAGCATATAAAGGTTGTTGCAGTGAACTATGCACTGGGACAGAGTGCAATCACTTTCTGTGATGAGGGCATTTTAACCTTGTTGTGGTGATAACCATTAGTCTTGTATTTATGTTCTGCAGATGTTGTTACCTAGTAGGTATATCTTCATGCCAATTCTTGGTTGTCCTCTGAACTCAAATACCCGAATGAAGAGATGAAGAACCAACTCTGTTGAAAAGCATTCTAACACAAGAGCATTCTACAAACCAGCCAAGTTTACTTGAACTACATCTGCAGATGTTTCAAATATCTTGGTAAACATCTTCCCAAAGCTTGCACACAGATACCTTTCTGGGACAGAGATCAGCATAAATTATTCCATGTCTCATGAAGATAGTGTAGTCCCAGTAAAATGTCTTTTCCAAACTGACGAACAGTCTCTTCTGGCAGACATGTGTCCAGTTTCAAAACCTCTTCAAATGAACCACCTGAAAACTTTCATATGTAACAGCAATGTAATTTTTATGGTATTCAGCAAACAAACCTATTCCTGGACATGATGTTAAACTGCAATTGGTCATGTGGCTGCAGTTTGGGAGTTACAGTTTTTGAAAAACTGTAATACGCTTTCACCAACATTATTACCAGCTCCATTCTGGCCCAAAGTGTAATGCCTGACAGGGTTGCAGCTGTTGGATCAACAGTTTGTAAGGGCAAACTTTGTAAGGGCAACAGTTTGTAAGGGCAAACCTTCAGCCGTTCGAGGAAATCAACTATGAGGTTGACTTCTGCCTTTGCAGGGAAACATGGAGCTCAACTACTGGCCACATCTTACCTGGGAACTCTCTAGGTCTACTGATGACCAGGCAACTCAGTGGCCCTGACCTTTCCCTGGACTCGGTTTGGGATTGTTTCATAGTGGTCATCCACTCCATAGAGGTAGCAACACAAACATACAACAAACTATTTACATTATCACACCTGCAGATTCTAGGATATTAATAGATTTCATTCCAATAAGTATCACACTCAGATTTGCTCAAGTATCACCAATTTTTCATTTTGAATAGCATACTATCTTTAATTGCTTAGTACTTAGAATTTCTTCATCTAAAAGCAAAGGAAAACAGGGCAAATAAAAATCTGGGGAACATGCACCCTTTCACCTACACATTTGTATCAGCAATAGCAATGGCAAATACTGTTGATGTTTATCACATTTAGGAATTGATGAAGTCAAAAGATGTTCATTTCATTGTTTTCATTAGGTGATTGTAACCAGGGTTGCAGAGTCGGAGTCTAAGCAGTCAGAGGTTTTTGGGTGGAGTCGGATTCCTAACAACACGGAGAGTCCGAGTTGGATTTTTTTGTCTGACTCCGACTCTGGATATCCAATTCGATCATTTTTACATCACACTCCTAAATTGGGAATTCTTGCTGAAATGGTACAATTACTTTTGAAACTTTGGTTGAAACATATTTTTTGCAGTGTACCATGATTTCCACTGATTTAACAGCCAAATTTCATTCGCTTCATGTTAAGGAGTCAGGAGTTGGAGTCAGAAATTTTGGAAAGGTCAGAGTTGGAGTCAGATATTTTACCTCTGACTCCACAACCCTGATTTTGTAACTGTAATTTTCATCGACAAGGGAAAACACATCAAGTACAACAACACAACCTTTTCAATTTGGGACAATATAATGCATGAAGAAATGTACTCCTGTGTGATGTGACATTTACTTTCACACATACCTGTACATAATTCAACAACCATCCACAAGTGATTGCTTGTCTCATACCACTCATGAAATTTTACTATATTTTCTTGAATCAGCTCATGAGTCAGGCGAACCTGAAAACAAAATACATCACTTTACACATTGGGAGTCACAGATTCACAAACCACAAACGACCTTTCAAGATAAATATGCACGAGCTGTCTCTATTGTGAAATCACTTTTTCACTAAACTAAGCAAATCAAACTAAAAATGACTTTCTGCACAAATGTACCTGACTGCTTTCTTCATTCATGCCCCAAATTCCAATCCAAAAAGGAAAAGCCACTGGCCACTATCAGACCATTTTTTCCTACTCAAAGTTACACAAATGTGTGTGACAGTGTAATCTACACTTTTTAAACTACAATCAGTGAAAGAACTTTACAGCTCAAACTTGTTAAAACAGTAGTCTTGTATTATTAGTGGAAAGAATTTTGATAAGATTTAATGTGAAACTCAGCTGACATCCAGATGATTTCAATAAACACAAAACCTACAAAAAAATTTCTACTCCTACTGCCGTGAAAGCACCAAAATTCAAAAAGCCTATCCAATTGGTGATGGCAGAACGTGCTTCCTTTTCTACACATAAAATTGCAAGAAAGTTTATAGTTCCTTTTCTTCTTCCTCTGTACACAATGGAATTTTTTCCTCACCCAATTTCTTCATACAATATGAAATTTTTCATTTAACAATAAAATGCCTAAGCATTTAACAAAGCAAGTGGGTCTTTTGACAAGTTAACAGAAAAGTTTGCATTGGAAAACTAAAAAACTACGATCTTGAAATAAAACAACTAAACTAACTTAAACAACTGAACAGCCATATAATCCACATTATAGGTACAACATATTTTTTTTCATTCTTAAACTGGAGTTCCACTCATATTTCTTGTGTACAGTAGAAGCTTATGTTACTTCTTTATCTGTTGGTATTTGCCTCACTACTTCATCTCTACTGTTCATGCGTCACTTGAATTATTTTTTTTTGTTATTTTGTGTGTTCTTCAGAAAAAAATTCAAGACTATTATCACTTAGAGCAAATCAGTTCAAAAACTGCTCCTCACCAGAGTGTTTGGCTAACCTTTTCTTCATAATCACACCTATAAACTATTGTTAAATAATATAAAATGTAATATTTAACAAAGCATCAGATGCTATTTATAAGGTTTTGAAAATATTTGTCCAAGAACCATAGCTATAATACTCTGCATGTTTCACAAACGCTTTTCATTGCCAAGTATAGGTGCATTGGTCAATAACCTTCAAGGTACATTAGAGTAAAGCTCTATGAAATTGCCTGGAGCAGTAATTGTATTTCTTTATTTTAAATGCTATGAGTCTGTTGTTTTATACATCATTTTCTTAGAAGTGGCCCGCGAGTTATCACGTTTTTGTAAAATGGCCCAAAGGTTAAAGTAGTTGTACCATGCTGATCTAAAATAAACAAGCATTCCAGCTAACTCTAAACAGAAAGATGCACAATTAAGTCAATTATATGCTACCGTGAACAAAACAGCATTAAATTGCTAAAGTGTTAATTAAAAAAATTATTGCCATATTGCTAAAAGGTTCATCACTTTTAACAAGACGCCTCTGGTATGAAGTACCACTTCAAAAACCATATATGTCTTCAAAGGCCTTGTGGGTAGCAGGGTAATAAAGCATTGTGAGTAGCAACTTATGCATTTTAGTGTAAGGGACAAGTATAGGTACAATCGGTTAACACAAGAAAGGACAGTAAAAGGTGGGTTGTAAAAATATCTGAAGTAGAGATAACATTTTACATCTGTTTTTCTCTACTCAACACCATCACAGACACTGACATTCGTAAAAAGAAACTAGCTAGTCCTCCACATAAACGAATAACTTGGTGTTTCATTCCTAAAACGTTTTTTCTAACAAAATGTATTGTGACTAACGGGACATATTCTGACTAACAGGACAAACCGTTTGCACTAAAGTACACACAAGTTATTAATTAATCTAAGGCATTGTGCAGAAAGCCTTACTAGGTTTTACAGGAAAAAGCATTTGACAAAAAATGTGACTGGCAGGACATCTCTTAATATTATTCAGATGCTAAACTTCCCAGCGATGAACATTTTTCAAGTAATTTTACTATGCAAATGATTGATTTACCAATGCTTTTAACCAAAAAACTTATTTGACCAAAGAAAAAAACAATTTAATCTCATTTTAATGCACAAAAAAAACATCTGCAAATTTGCAATTTTTTTCATGTTAGGTGCATGTGTTTGCATAAAAAAAATATATACATTTTTTGGCATCTGTTGTTTTTGTAAACAGCATTTTCATAAAGGGTGATGTATGAAAGATTAATTAAATCTTCGGTGCGATGTGAACTCCATGCGATTATTCAGCTGGTGCGGGACAGTTTTTAGCTTTTTTTCAACCAACAATTACACATGAAATTGAATAACTCAAAAAGTACTCGCCCGATTGACCTCAAATTTTCAGGTAAGAGGCATTTTCACGTGTAGAACATTCATCTAAAATTTGGCTGCAAAAGACCAAGCATGTTAAAGGTAATTGCACCCTACTCAACAACTACTGAAGCCAAATTAGCGCGTTGCCAGCCACGCGCACAAACAATTAGTCTGATGCTCAGGAACAGAGTCCGGTTCCTCGATTCAACAAATATTAACTCGCAAAGTTTTGATGTACTGGATTCAAATTTTCAGACAAAATTCATAACAATTCAAAAATAATTCATGTAGATTTTGGTTGCAAAAACTTTATATTTGAAAAAGTTATGGTGCTTCACAGAACAACTGCTCAACCCTGCTGAATAGGATAAAGTTTTGTAGCCTACGCGTGTCTGTAGTTACGAAACAGAAGTTCTTTAACTTCGAAGGTTTTCATTAGAATTATTTCAAATTTTCAGACATGATGAGAATAGGTATGAATGTTATACGTGGAAGTTTTCAGTGCACCATCACAACCAAAAAAAAGTTATGCTTATACACGCAACAACTGTGAAGACCTAAGTGTTTTCTAAAAAGTGTTGTAGCCTAAGCCTAGCAAACTGTTACTTGATACCAAGAAACAGCATAACGAAAAAAGTTCTTGCTCATGTTACTTGAAATTTTCGGAGATTATGCGGGTAGGTATGGAGAACATTGTAAATTTTCATTGCAACCAAATGAGTACAAAAAATATTATTGTGTGTTACCAAACAACTGTTCGCATCTAACTTTTTTGAAAAAGTCTGTAAGCCTAGGCCTAGTATAATGGTTTTCTACCAAACTTCATACCTCAAAAGTTTTTGGTCAATTTGTATGAAATTTTAGGGATTAGCATGTCTTGATATGAAGAACATTTGTGGAAAATTTTGTTGCAAACAAACAAGTATGCAAAATGTTATCGCGTTGGTGTTTATACACGCCAATCTGCACCCAGCATATTCACTTGAATGACGAAAATGCATTGTTCCTGCATTTGAACATATGACTCATATATGCGTCATTCAGCACCGAAGGTGTTAACACTTTGTTTGCTTCAATTTTTCGGTTATATTTTTTTCAACCCCACAGTACCTTTAATATGGAATTGCCCTAATGTATTTAACAGAAAATGAAACATACATTATACACTAGACCACATTTAATAATCCACTGCATATTCAATCCAAATCAAGTTGGGACTGAATTTAGCATTGAGAAAATGCCCGTTTGTTAATCCAAACACTGCTTCATAAATCCAGTAGTCATTGCATGGTCTCATTTTTTGTCACCAAACTGCTAGAAATTAGCACGTGTTTCACGCAGAGAACACATGTTTGGAAACGAATTACCTGCTGAACATTTTCTGAAAAGCTAAGAGTGTGGTGAGTGAACAAAGTATTCTGTACATTACTGTTGTTTCTACATACACTACTATTTATTTAAATACAATTTTTGCAGCACCAGTCATAAAATCTGTATCTTAAATCCAAAACCACTTAATATGGAGGTGGATTTGTGAAGTGGTGTTTATTGTATTTGGTAGATTAGATAAACAACTGACATATTTCAGAATCATGTTACCATATGCTAATATGGTGTTGATCATTTATGCATGTTTTGCTTCAAATTATTTTTCTTTTATGGTTTGTCATTATTATCTTTTAACAACATGGAAACATTTCATTCTATTGAATTTTTACGATGCTAAGCATCTTTACCAAGGCATGTACATATTAGTAAAAGTTCTTTAGTCTTTCATCAAGGCTACAAGAGCATTAATCAAGTCATTCATTTCTCTACACCATTCTGGTTGGCAGTCAAGTGGCATATCCATTAGCAACTATGTGAATTCTTAACATAGTAACACATAGCATTAAGCTAAATTCCATATGTTTTAAATTTTTACCAAGAACAAAAGTATAACCAAAAAGACTTAATTTGGTAAACCAAACTATTCATGATTGTGTAACATGTACCACTTTAAATATTTTACATACTTTAATAAAATCTACAGTGTGCATCAGGATAGCCTAAATAGGACCTAGGCCAGTGGTTCTTAACCTTTTTTGCATATCTTACCCTTTCATCAAACAAGATTATCAGATTTACCCCCAATAAGCTCAGTGGTGCTCATTTCTTAAAAATATGAAATTAATAAACTCTTACAGCTTAGAATGATTTATAAAAATTTACATTTGTTGCGATTAATTGTTCGGTGAATTTACCCCCTTGGAAGATGAAATTTACCCCCAGGGTTAAATTTACCCCAGGTTAAGAACCACTGATCTAGGCCATATCACAACGCTGTAGCATCATCATAGCCTATGTGATGGTCAAGACAGTTAAATAAGGGTAGATGCCATGAGGTGACATTTTGGTCACACTCAATTGTAGAAAAGAAAGCATATGCCAAGCAGTTATTGTATTGATCAAGGTTTTAGCATCCTAAATATCTAGATTTCTTATTAAATCAGTGATTGGAAATTGGCTAAAAACTGTATACAGTTATAAAGTGCTGTTATTTCACTGCGTTTTTTATTTGGCTGAGACATTTTGGTCAGTTTTTTGCTGAAATATTTTGGTCATTTGTCTCATAGTTGTATTAAAACTCACTGTAGCAGTGCTCATTAGCCTATATTTTCAGACATTCTGACCAAAATCTTTTTATGTATTTTTTAAGTGGGTTTTTCAAAAAAACCCGGTAGGTTTTTATTTATTGGGTCAGTTTTTTTTTTGCAACAACTCTGTGCTCAGCCCTGATGAGCTCTTATTGAAATTGCCCTCTGAACCAATGCCAAAAATTTTGAAGGCACATATATATGTGGTAAAATTGTTGATGAACTAGGGCTGCATGGCTCTCCAGCACTAAAAATGCAGGCCACTTCCCAGACGTTCAGCCATAAACTCCATTCTGAAAAGATCATTAACCTGCATTAACCTCCTTCGGCTTGACACGGGACATAAGGAGGCCTGATGGATTGATTTTGGGTTCTTGGTTCATTGGTTGTATAGTGGATTAAGCCTGGTATGGGACGCAACAGTTGTGGACACATTTGCTCAGTTCCACTACAAAGACAGTGCCAGCCAAGAAGGCAACGGTTGAGGTTACAAATTGCCGAAAATATAATAACCTTCTTAACAGTTACCACTTTCAACCAGTCGCAATCAAAACC
>Ga0210059_1004343_pt1 | contig 22840 bp, 11 predicted proteins | sample Ectturendosymbi2_FD_188042 | JGI IMG/M metagenome (GOLD analysis project Ga0210059, IMG submission 188042) | Ecteinascidia turbinata endosymbiont from Florida, USA - Sample 2 (SPAdes) (version 2) | ecosystem: Host-associated > Tunicates > Ascidians > Unclassified | place: Key West, Florida...
GATCGGTGCGGTTCGTTGTAAAAAGGAGGGGATGTTGTTGCAACCTCTCCGGTGGTGTTGCGTTGATTGTGTGATTCACCATGAACGGGATGTGCGTGAAGAACAATACCATACATATATGTGGCGCGAACAAGCAATAAAAGAGTGATCATGGCGTGGAAGCTCTGCCAATATTAATTTGTGAACCATTGAACGTAACGACTAGCGTATGCGGAGAGTGATCATGGCATGGGAACTCTATTGTTGCTTGCTGCCACAGTGCGAAGCTTTGCGCATATACCACTCGGGATTTCCGATCGCAACAGTATTGGCATCACTGTTCATTTCATTTCAAATTTAGAAGCTGCACACTGCTATGTTGGCTTGCAGACGAACCCGCAGTTAGAAGAAACAGCCAGCAATTTTGAAACTACTAACAAACGAATTTTTCAGGATTGCTGGACGAATATTCAAGCCTGATAAAAGATTTGAAGCGTTGATGTTTATCAACTATAACAAAGATTTTAAACATTGATTTATGTTTAATCTATATGTTCAAGTGTTTGTTGCAGTGGAGTAATTGATAGGAGTGAAGAGGAGCGATTTGACTCCCCTGGCCAGCTAAATGTAAAAACCGCTTGCCCACTTAGTTTATATTTCGGTTTTAGTATCCTATTAATAGTTTTTTAGTACGGTGTGGTCTTTTTGCGTTTTTCGGAGTATTTTCTGTTGATTTAGGGTTTTAGTACTGTATAGCCATCCACACACAGATTCACCATCATTCTCAAGTTTTTTTCAGAGTGTTGACTAGAAGGTCCCTCAACACGTTGAGAGCCGGCCTACGGTATATTTGTACTTGGATTTTGGCCTAAAAAACAGCAGTTTTCGGTTGCCTTACCAACGCCTTAGCTCATCCGCCGATTGCACTAGAGAGCTGTTCAATGGCTCAAACGGATCGGCAGTCTAGTAGATTGCACTTGAAAAAAAATTTTTTGGTTGGGGGGTGCGGATTTTTTGTGACTGACGTCATAAGTGAAGTAGTTTTAGGGTCATTTTGGCTCATGTTACCTGGCCCAGGGCCCAACCGCTAGGCCAAGGTGTTTCGCTGAAGTTTTCATTGGAAACTAGGCTCGAGTCCGAGTCTTTTAAGCCTTTGATCAACTTTCTAGCATTTTAGGTTCAAAAGTTATGATTTAAAATAAACAAATTAATTAATTATCTAATTAGTTAATTAGTCAAATATTTTTACTAACTTACATCATAACTTTTGAACCCGAAACCCCAGCAGTTCAACCAAAGAATCAAAAGACTTGGATTGTAGCTTAGTTTCCAGTAAAAACTTCAGCGAAATACTACCACCTAACGGTTGGCACCCAGGGCCAGGCAAAGTGGGCCAAAAAGTCCTCCACTTATGTCACTCACAAAAAAACCGCACCCCAAAACAAAAAATTTTTTTTCGAGTGCAATCTACTAGACTGGCCGATCCGTTTGAGCCGCTAAACAGCTCTCTAGTGCAATCGGCGGAGGAGCTAGGGCGTTGGTAAGGCAACCGAAAACTGCTGTTTTTTTACGAAAATTGCTGAAACCAGGCGGCTCTAAAAGTGTTAAAGAGGCCAGTAGGCTTCTTTCAGCTCAGTTTCTCCTCTAGCTCAAACCTCCAGTTACGTCACATGGTTTATTAACAGGATGAAGATCTCAGTAAACATCAATATTTTTTCTTTATTCTAGTGCTTAATCGTTGCGAATTAGTAACTTCGTTTATTGCACTGATTCACATCGTATGTTGCCTGAAAATATACTTACATAAAACTATGTAAATGGGTTTGTTTTCTTTCTGAGGATGTTTCAAGACAAATGCAATCGCGATTGTAATCGTGGTTACTTACAATGTAATCGATTATGATTTATCATAATCCATTACATTGTGATTTTGTTTTTTAATAATCGTAATCGAGCATGTGGCAAGTAATCGTAATCAATTACATTTGTGCTGTAATCGCCCCAAGTCTGCAGCTCTCTAGCGCATTTGGTGGAGGAGCTACGGGCTTGCAAAACACATGCGTCTGCTTGATTTAGACTGGCATCAAATGTGTTAAGAAACTAGAATAAAATGTAATAGCTTTCAAAACCTACCTGGTATCCAACGCAAAGTCTCATAGAACACACCTGTACAAAATTATGAAACTACCCACCAAGTTTTGCAAGCATAAATGTCATGTTTGCTGTGTGCTACACATTCCTTCTAATATTTCCAACTATGTTATGACTGCCTGATCTTTTGATAAATGTTTATGCAAATTTTGTGTGGATACACATTATCAAGCTATTGTTGTACATGTAGTGTTGTATGTTGATATTCCTCTTGGCAGTCTCAAGCAGACAGAAAATTGTGTTGTGAGTTTAAACATATATTGCTTTTCATGATAAGGACAGAATAAAACCGCATCCAATCATCTTCTAGTCAATCACACAATCACCATACCCTCAGCATACATTTTCCATCCACGAATAAAGTTACTGGGCACATGCTAATAATTTTTTTATTTCTCTTGTATTAGCAACTGGCGTTCAACATCATTTTAGCAAAATTATGCGATTAAAGATAATATATCCTATCAAACACAGGTAAGACTGTGGGGACTAGGCTTTTTTGTTGACACATTTCAGCCATTTGTTCACCGTAACAGTATTCATTAGCTTACCTTTTCAGATTTTATGATTGAACTGACTTATTTTTTATGGTCATTTCAAAAGATTTTTGGTCTAAGAATGAAAAATGACTGAAAATAACTAGTGTGGGAAAACACATTCAGACTATCGGTCATAATGTTTTTTGATTGCAATGTATATAGAGTTACACAGAGAGTATTGAAATACAAGATAATGAAATCATTGTGGTTCAGAGATTGCTTCTAAGCAATAAGCAATGTGGTTCAGATTGCTTTATTTGAATAGCATGCAAAGGAGCCAAATCGGCTGATATTTTTGGATACATCAGGGTTTTATCGATTTTCCAAAAATCCAGGTTAGCAGATTTTAAACCCCAGTTTTCAGGTAGTAGGAACTGAGCAAAAAAATAGATTGCAGATTTAGGAATACCCAGGCTGGAAACACTAGTGGTATCTTTGGAATTCTCTGCCCTCACATATGCTATGTGCAGAAAAAATATAAAAAAAAAAGTGGAGCAAGAATGAAAAGTGTGCAAATACAAATTTATCTTTGTTACATTTGTCTTCCATTCTAATTTATTTTAGGCAACCAGTGAAAACTTGCAAATTCTGCAAAATCAGCCCAGTACCCGTGACTATCATTACGTCAAAACACCCAGGAGGGAGCCAGTGAAAGGGAAGAAGAAAAGTCTTAATGAATTGGTCTTTATAATCAGTATATTTTTAATTATGATTTGGGTAATGGCAATTGGCGACAAGCCAAACATGACATCTGCTTCTTGCTGGAGTGGTTGAGATGAATTTTCTTACCTAAGGAGCACTCAGTCATTCACTCAGTGGCTGTGGATTAAACACCCATCCTTCATTTAAAAGCACAAATTTACCACACAATGTTACTGCCAACATTGTTCTTTACTTGATTAAACTAGCTATTTTATTCTTTGCAGCATTCTTTAACATTTCTCTTTTTAACACTAGAAGGACAGCTGTTTTTGCATACCAAGAAGAATGAAACGTGTCAATTGACATAATTAATGTTTTTTAAATTGTAAAATATGAAAGATTTTATTTGAAGTGTTCTTTTTGTAAACTTTTAACATATTTCTATTTTTTATTTGTAAACACCAAAATACTTTCACTAACAACTGGTATATGCTGTGCATGCATTATTTAAGTACACAATCTATACACACTTTTTATATGCACATTTACTACACACAGGTTTATTATAACTTTGAAAAATGTCAGTAGTGCAATTTGTGCATTTTGAAGTAGAGCATGTAGACCGTTGTTTGCCAGCAGGTGCAGCATTGAAGTTTTAGAACAGTGGTTCTCAATCTTTTTTTTTTAATTATGCAATAGTCCTCATAGCAATTTTTAAATGGCTCACGGTCCCCTTAAAAATCAACACAAATAAACACGAAAAGCATGACTGTTTGGTTCCACAATAGAATTAGACTACCATAGCTCCAAATTGTGTTTGTTAAGTTTGGTTTGGAAAAATTAGTTGCCGGAAAATTTTATTTTACACAAATGTTTTTTCTTTAGAGCGTCGTGTTGATTTTTTTGGAATGTGCTTCGCAGTCCCCAGTTTGAGAACCACTGTTTTAGAAGCTGTAAAATTCTTCTGCGAGATGCTTTTCAGACAAAATTGGCATATTCCCTGCCAGTTCTTCTGCCTCTTTTTGTATTTATTCTCTGCGGCTTGATATTAGTCTGGCAAAGGAACTAGTAAATTATGTATCTGTTTTAACTGTTGATAAGAGCCATAGGAATAACATCACCAAATACATGCACAGACCACCTACTTACTGCTTTCAAAGAGTAAAATCTCTTGTTTTAGCGATTATGAAGAGGTAAAATCTCTACAAAATTGTGTTTTTTACCAAACTACTATCAGGATAACATACCTTGCACACAATCACATGTAATACAGGATGCTCAAAAAGATTATGTGAAGAGGGATAGTTCTTTCTTAAACAAACGGTACATGAAATTTTATTTGCTGGCAAATTCCCTTGCTTTGAAGTACGTCTGCAAAAAAATAGAAAATTAAAGATTACTTTTATAATGCTAGCATATTGAAATTAGCTTGGGAATTAGATGGGTAACCCTCTACGCCTGACAAAAACCCTCTACGCATGGGTCCCACGCCTGACAAAAATTTTAAACACCAATATCTCAGAAACTGGTCAACCAAACTCAAATTTTTTAAAAATCTTTTGCTTACATTTTTGCAGACGATAACCTATCTGAGAATTGTGAAAGTCTGATAGTATCATTTGTTGAATTATAATTGTATGTCCCTGTTTCTAACAACTTCACATCCTATATGTCATTGTACAATTAACAAAGCAGAAGATCTGTACAGCTCTCTAGCACAATCACCTGGTGAGTTAAACAGTTACTAAGACAACCTAGAAACTGGGTTTTCACCGGAAAACCACCTGATAGTGAAGGTGTTAACACGTTGGCTGTCGGGGTACAATATATTTGTGCTTTTGAAATCAGCCTAAAACAACCAGTTTTCAGTTGCCTTACCAAGGCAATAGTTCCACTGCAGATTGTGCTAGAGAGCTGTTCAAACCCTTGAAAGACTCGGCAAGTCTTCAAATCTGCAAAGAAAAAAATTTTTGGTTTCATTTTTTGTGAGTGACGTCGTAAGTGAGATTTGGCTCATGTTACCTGGCCTAGGGCCCAACTGCTAGAACAAAGTATTTCGCTAAAGTTTTCATTGGAAACTAGACTAGAATCCGAGTCTTTTAAGCCTTTGATTGATTTTCCAGCATTTCTGGTTCAAAAGTTATGATCTAAAATAAACAAATTCAATAGTTATCTAATTATGGAATTGATCAATTATTTTGTTTACTTTAGATTATAACTTTTGAACCCGAAACCCAGCAGGTCATCCAAAGTTCCGAAAGACTCAAGATTTTAGCCTAGTTTTCAAAAAACTTGAGCGAAATACTACATCTAGCACTTTGGACCCAGGGCCAGATGAAGTGGGCCCAAGTGGCCTAAAAGTACTCTACTTATGACATCACTCACAACAAATCTGCAACCCCCAACCAAAAAAATATTTTTCATTGCAAACTACTAGACTTGCCAAGTCCTTCGAGCATTTGAACAGCTCTCTAGCGCTTACAGCGTCGGAGTTATGCTTCTACAAAGCCACATGCAATCAGGCTGTATTTGCATGAACCAAGACATTTTGATCACATATAACTTCGTAAATACTCACTAACAACAGCTTTCATGCATACATTTATTGTCAGTGCAATGTAATGACTCTGCAGACACGTGTTTTTCCACTATTTTCTGTTGTTGTTCTAGAATTTGACTCAATGTCTTTGTGTATTAAATTGCCTGATCACAAGTTACTGACAATAATACCAGCTGGTAAAAAACGGATTTATACATTATGACCACATCTTTTATAGGCTAGAGTTACCATCTGTCTAGTATTACCCAGACATGTCCCGAGTTTCAATGTTAAAATTTGTGTCAGGAAATAATTTTTTTAAATGCTCTTATATCCAGAATTTGGAAGTTAATTGCGAACAAAAAAATTTGATAATCAGGATTGGGGGAGAACAATATACCTTTTTTGTACTTTATTACTTGTGGTTGAGTAGTTGTAAAACATACTGAAAAATTCCACATAGCACTTGTTCATTGTCTAAAAAAAATAGCCATTGAGAATGTAAAGAATTTTGCCTCTTCAGAAATGGTGACCTTATTATAGGCCATGGGTGACCAAACTGTAAACTGCAGCTCGTGAGTCACATGCGGTTCTTCAAACCTTTGCATGAGTCTCTTTGAGTTTTCCAAAAAATTATATTTGTTTTTATTTCTACTGCAAAGTGTAGAAATATTGTAAAATGGTACTGTGGTTATTTGTGTGCCATACAGTATTACTTTTGCAAGTCAATCCAAAAACAATTATGATGTCACAGAAGCGTAGATTGCAAATAAATTTGTGTGTTTAGATTTTTATGTTGCAGCTCTTTGTTATTTGGGTTTTACAATATGCAGCTCATACATAGAGCAGGCTTGGCTACACCTGTTATAGGTCATATGATTGAATATCTTGTGATCACATACTAAATTTGGGTGCACCAAATTATGCATGGGGTGCACCACTAAGAACGGGTTCACAAGGGTACATCACAAACTTGTCACATTAAACAAATACGTTTTACAAAAACTTTCTGTTAGCAAAAATGAACCATTAACAAACCAATGACTTTCAGGATTTAACCAAGACTTTGCACAATCTAAAGTGTGGTGCATAAACATCACACTATATCAACCTAATTGTAATTACTGTAGATGATTATTTGTGATTCATAAGCAACAGGCAATGAGCCATTATCAATTGAATTATGTAGTTGGGTTACTGAATTAGGGGACTTACTTATTTAGACCAGGGTACTTACAGGCATGGGCGCAATTAGGTGGGGGACATGGGGTAAGTGCCAGTAAATAGAGTGCATGAGTTAGTCAAAATATCTTTAAGGGTGCACTGTAACAAAAAAGGTTGAAGAGCACTGAGCTAGACTTCAAAACTAAAGAGAATCTTAAAAAATAAAATAAAACAAACACATAATGACAGTATGCCCATTATAGCACTCCATCATATGAACAGGAATATACCTCTTGGGCGTATTATTGATTTGTGTAGATGCATATTGTTGAAATTCTGGGCCTTCAAAATTATCTTCAGGCAAGCTTTCTGGGTGAACAATAAGCACTTGACTACCATTCTGATCTAGAACCACAAACAGCAAATTAATTGCCTTTTAACCAATATCAAACAGCTGAAACAGCAATTAAAATGGGTTTTCTTACATTCCACACCAGCATCAAATGCAAATTTATGAATTAATGCATTTGCAAGTAATTTTTAAACTCATCAGCATGCACTACATTACATCAATAACATCCTTGTGAAAGGAAATTATTTGGTTTTATCATTCACAGATAAGCACGTCAGGTGAAACTAATGAGAGTCAGCAGAATCAATGTTGTTCATGCTTGCAAAACTACAAAAATGCAATTAAGAACACATATTCCATCAAAGCTATAAGCACAGATTTAAGTATTAACCTGTTGGGAGCTGGTGTGGGAGTATATCGTACCTTGAAATCATGCATTGAGTCACTATTTTCATACCACTTTGCAACTCCATAACTCGCCAGTCGATTGAGCTAAAGAGCTGTTCAAACTCTCAAAAGACTCAGCAAGTCTTGCACTTTACAATGAAAACAATTTAGTGGGGTAGGTTGTATTTAGCCAAAGTTATCCGGCCCTGGGCCCCAACTGCATGGGGAAAGTACTTCGCTCAAATTTTTAGTGGAAACTAAGCTATAACATGAGTCTTTTGAGCCTTTGATTGACTTTCTAATGTTTCTAGTTCAAAAGTTAATTGTTTTTTTTTGGGGGGGCATAACTTTTGAACCCGAAATGCTGATCAAAGACTCAAAAGACTCTGATTTTAGCATTGTTTCCACTAAAAACCTGAGCAAAATACTTTCCTCTTACGATTGAGGCCTAGGGCCTGATGAACTCGGCCAGGAAAGCCTAAACCTACTCTACTTATGATATCACCCACAAAAGATCCCATAGTCTAACGCTAAATTTTTTTTTAATTACACACTAGAAGATTAGTCGAGTCTTTTAAGGGTTTGAACAGCTCTCTAACACAATCAACTGGCAAGTTATGGAGTTGCAACGACTCGCCCATTATAGGCAAATTATAAGTTTTAAAGTGAAAATTGCCCAGCTCCAAATGTGTTAATACACTTTTTGAAAAAACAACCAAAGGAACATTATAATAATACTGTTATGCTAAAATATTGATTATGACTTACCCAGAAGATGAGAACCCATTATGAAATGTGAAATCATGCATACCAACACCCTGACCTTGATATAAAAAAAAGGCAAAGCAAAATTTTATGAAAAGTTAATTAAATTTGTAATCTATAATAGTGTAGCAATCTAAAAAGATTTAAGCTATAATCAGTAGGTATATAATATCCATAGCTTTTGTAGCTTTGTAATCATGCTGTTAGCAGAGAGTATGATTCAGGTAAGAAGTCATTGCAGGCCCAAGTGTGAAATGCATGGCACGCCATAATAAAGTAGGATTTTACCAGTGAGGTTCACTAGGAGCCATTGTATTTATTAGCAGCAGAGTAACATAAAATCTATAACTAACTGGTAGCAAACTAGCATTGCTATGCATGGCAGTACATTTCCAAGCTATAAAAATGCAATGTAAACAAATGTGGTCTTTTTAAAGGTTTTCATTGGTGAAAACAAATTTTTGTTTTCAGCATGGCAACTACTCTTATTTTCTCCTGAGCTTTGCAGATTAAACTGTGTTTTACTTTGCCATTCATCACTGCTTATTATAAGTACAAAAGATAAGAAAACAGAAGTTTTCAGCTGTTTTAAAAAAGCCAGAGGTGAATTTCTTGCTAGAATCCATACTATTTCTTTGAACAAACAATTTTTAAAGACATCTTGTCTTTGTGTACATGCAAATGTGTGCACGTTAGAAAGAACAGATGAGAGAGGTAATCACAAGAGGCAAAGCATGCAATGGGTGCAAAACACTTGATCGATTGGGACTGGACTATATCAATGTATAGTTTCCAAGCAAACGTTTTCTTGATTCCGGTCATAAGAAATAACAAACGTTGACCAGGCATCAACAGCAAAACCAGTGACTGCCTTTCCAGAATTTGTTTATATTATCATAACTTGAGTAACATTTCTGTTAGTAACTGTTCTCTGAATCATCTGAAACTGTGATTGTTGTTTTTTTGCTGGTTTTCTCACGATAAGAGCGTTGATTGTAAACTACCAGATTACCTATTCAAATAAGTGTGATATATTCTTTTGGTTTTGTGCATTAGATATTGTATTTTCCAGTCAATTTGAGGCACACAAAGACAATTGATAATATTAACGTGGAAAAATGAACATAAACCAGAGTTGGAGCTACAGCCATGTTATGAAAAATGTGAGCTCTGGAGCCAGAGCTATACTCATGAAAACTAAGAGCTACAGAGCTGGATCCATGTTCATGAAAAGCTGCCGGGTTGTGTCATTTTTACAACGGCTCCGCAGCCCTGGGTAAAACAACAATATAATATAAACAAACAGACAAAAGATTATAATCAATAGTCAGGTGAAGAAAAATGTGGATGGCATACAACATATGAACAGGTAATACACAGTAACAAGTGATGCATGCAAATGAGTGAGAGGTATATGCAATAGTGTCAAACGTAGGCTAGCAGAAAGCTGGGCAGCAGACAAGATATTCCATACAATGATGATGTGGGTAACAGGATTACATTGCATGACATATAACAAAAGAAATTTTAACAGACCATTGATGAAGCACCATAGTTTTTGATTTAGACAGCAAAGGGTCTGTACAGTAGACCTAGATAATGGAGATACAGGTCAGTAGGCCTACAAGTCTTATCATCCAGTTGAAGGCATCAGATAACACAACAGCTAAAATAATATTTAAGAAACAAATATTTCAATAATGCAGTGGGCATATACAAAAAAAGTTTAGTTATTAATGAGTAGTACAGTATTACAGGGTGTCTATAAAGTCTGGGTAGAAGGTTGATGCCAGCACACTGACTGGTAATGCATTCTCTCATGTGGTTTAAATCTGTAATCTTCATTGAGCACCCTTTCTTTATTAACATACCCCAGAAAAAGAAGTCAAGGGGAGAAAGGTCTGGCGAATGAGGGGACAACTCCACACGACCTCTTCTTCCAATTCGGAAAAAAGTATCATTCAGCCAATGTCTAACAGCTGTAGCAAAATGGACTGGGGTCCATCCTGTTGAAACGGAAGTTTCCAGAAGTCCTTCGCCTAGGTGCTCAATTTATTGCATTTATTTGTCTTGAAGCATGCTCAGATAAATCTTATCCATTACATGTTCATTTGAAAGTTTGAGGTATTATTTTGTTAACTGTTCTTTTTTCTTGTTTCATCTGTACTAGCTTTTCATGTGGAAGTATAAGGTATACTTTGTGACATTATTTTTATAGTGGTACTCATTGCTATGGCAGTATTAAAAAATGCTGTTGAATTGAAGTATTAAACCATTTTTGATTGCATGAAGATCAAGTTAAAATGATATAATACATTTTTTTAGCTTCAAGAATGGTTATTATTTTGAGAGTCTGGGATGCTGTGTTGTTGTGGTTATCATTCAGCATTTGCCAAGCTTTTGTAAAATAATGTTTGACTGTCTCAATCTGTGCAGCAATGGATTTTCATGTTTGTTATTTTTAGTTATCGAGTAAAATTTTCAACCAATCAATTTTCATGTGTTTTATTAACATGTGGATTCATTTGCTTGCATGCATAGCATAGGAAGCATTTGTATACATCACCATGGTCTTTTACAGATATTTTCACTTAGTTTTATTACAAACTTTGTATTTAGCCAAAATTGGTTGCTTCTTAGTTCTTGTTGGTTGAATTTAGTTACAATTTTGAAATTCAAGTCAAGTTCTAAGGGATACAGACTTCCAAATAATTCTAACTGATTTCAAACAAGGTTTTTTTAGTTAGCTTGTTTAATTCTCAACCTTGTATCAGAACAATTTAATACTTGTGAGGCTTCTTTTGCAAATAAATGGAAAGCAGTCATAAAATAAAAATGTGACGTTAGTCACAAACAGCATGTTCATTAGCCACAACATGTTCTGCAAATATCTTCGTTGCCAAAGTGTAACTAACAAATATTGAAAACTAATCTATGGATTAAAAACCTTGATATAATTGTCTCCATAATATTACCAAATCAAAAGTATCTATGCAGTCAATGAGCAGACTTTGGAGTTTGAATTTATTTTTCTTATTTGCTACTTTTGTCCCCTGTCCTGTCAGTCCTAAATAAATATTAAAATGACCAAAAAATTTCAAGACAAATGAATTTTTCCAAACATGCAAACAGTAAGTATGAGTCATCAATAACAAATGCTACTAGTTACAGTTTTCTTCATTATTTCATGTTTGCTATAGAATGAAAAAGTATTCAAAATGTCCCGTTAGTCACATTTGGAATTGCCCATTGGGTCATTCCATGCTTAATTTGAAATTTGCAAGATTTTTTGCAACCATATGTCATGAAACCTTTTTATTTGTACTTTTTCTTAAAGAGTAAAAAAATGATGAAGAATATAAAAAAATTTTAAAATTGCTTTAACGCTTCGAGTTATTGCGATGTGAAATTTTGGCCACTAGAGGGAGATTTTCCCCGCTTTTCAGAAAATTATTTGCCAAATGAATACTAAGGCAGCTGAATGCATGAAAATTGGTATCAGTTTTTTTTTTAGGTCTGGGAATCTATTTTTGAAGTTAAAAACACCTAAAAATGAGTACTTCAGGGTGTAAATTCATCTTGAAAAAAATTTCATGCACACACTTTGGCCACAAATATGGGGATGTTGGCGAATGGCTGCAAAAAATTTTTTTGCCCATGCTGTAGTATACAGCATATATTTTGCCAAAAAGAAAGTTTTTCTTATTTGCTATTAATTTCTACCAAAAATATCAAGGTTAGCGTAAAGTCATGAAATGCTGAAAAACCAACCTTTCACAATACACATATATACTGCCTTACAGCTGATTTACCAATTACCAGTGATTCTAAATTAACATTTCTAATCAATTTTGAAGTTGCTTGATATAACTTTTCACTGACTATGCCCCTGTTACTGCTCTAAATTATGGAATGTCAGAATTTTTTAGTTAGACATTAGTAATATGTTCCCTAAATTGTGTTCTAACATTCATCCAATATTCCATAAATTAGGGTTAAGCTATAACAACACATTATGACTAAGGAGATGTACATAACAATTTAGCTTATATAATGTCTTCCATCAAAGTGCTAGTACATCAGTCAATAGCACATATCACACAAATACAAATATTGTGCTATAAAAGCACAGCAGACTAGCCTATAATTCATACACCTCCTGGAAAAGAATTAGAAATAAATACCAATGGAGTTATACATCCTTCAGGATAAACACAAGCATCCTGGACAGTGAAAACAATGGACTACAGAAATGCTACTGTGCATGCAATATATGCATTCACACATTATACAATGCATTTCAATTGCACACATTTACACTGTATGCCAGCATGGATGAAACATTAAAAAACACAAAACTAACAAAAATACACTTGAAGATAGTGGTCTGGGCTTTCAATAAATTACATATTATCACTACAGCCAAAACCATAGGCTAATTGTGGTAATTTGTGGAAACTCTACGCTTTTTCAGTTACCATTTCTCTTATGACACCACAGGTTGAGATTTATGACAATTCACCTAGTAATTGCGTATCACCTGAAAAATATGATGAAAGAGTATATACAAAAATATGGGGCATTGGAACAATTAGGGCTTTAATTTATCTTTAATCCCCAAACTTCTCATATCAACTAGCATTTTAATGCTTGCTGAATTTAAACTTATAATCAGCATTGTAATTGAATATACTTTTCTGGGAAACCAACAGTAGTGTAAGTGTTCACTGGCACACCCTATTCCAAAGCCACAAAGGGGAGGGGGATTACTATGTAATATAAAACGTGAACTCAGAGTGCATAGAATTTTTTGACTTTTCTCGTTTTTAGCCCCTAACCTAAAGTGACTATTTTCTGATAAAAATAGGTAACTCTGACACAAAAGAATATGAGTGATATTTGTGATTTGTACTACAATGTACTATTTCTAGTTATCCATCATGAGACAAAATCAATCTCCCTGGGTGCATCAGTGATTGTGTTGATAGTTTAAACTGACATATCACGAGACATGCACAAAGCAATGGCTTAGTTGATGTTTTTCTATATAAACCAAGTCTTTTTTAGGACGCCGTGCCAATTCTTTTAGCACGTTAGACCATTGGTAAAACTAACCTGTCTCACGACGGTCAGTTCATAGTTGAGTATGCTAGGTCATACCAACCTTAAACTGTTTATAAAGGACTGTTAAATAAAGTGCAGAAGTTCCACAAGAAACACTAAAAGACAACCCATATGCAAGTAATCAAAGGCAGTTTCTATCATATTACAGGTATTTATGAAGTCATTAGCTAGCAATTCACAAGACTGTTAAGTAACAGATAGTATCATATTCACATACTAAGTATGTGAATATCACCTGTCATGTCATAGAACAGACAAAAGAAATTTGTTTAGAGCTAAATCTACTGCATTTATTTCTGATTTTTTTGTAGAAGTTCAGAAATGTTAGTCTTGAGATTAATATGTTTCGGAACCACAGTCATATTTTCAATCTCAATCAACAAATTAAAAAAAAATTGTTCAGCATCCATCCCAAATGAGGCGAGAAATGCAGGGGGGCAAAACGCAAATTTCATGAAAAGTATTGGTTTTAGGTAAATTTAAACTGCATATTTAGAAAGCCCAATCTAGAAATCATGGTATAGTCACTAATCTCATTAGGATTGGACCAGCTGATCTAGAATTATATTCATTTTTGTGTTGCTCATCAATGCGAATGCCATCTAGTGGTAAAAATACATGAGCAGTGATAAAAAACCACCAACGTGATAAAAACGTGATAAACGTGATAAAATAAAACGTTTCAAAAACGTGAAAAAAAAACACCAATTTTTGCAAAATTGGTGTCAATATTCCTAAAAATTTAATGCTGCAAACATATGTCAAAAGGAACGAAAACCTAAACCATGAGGTTCCAACTTTCAGAAATTTGGGCTGGATATTATTAGTCTTTGCTTTGTTCCAGTTTCCTTTTCTTGGAATTAAATCCGTTGTTTGGAATAACTTTGCTGTTCCAATATTCTTCCCAATCGTTGTTATTTAAAGAGACAATCGACATGTTTCTAGGTCGCTTTCTTGATCTGCTTTTAAAATAGTTGAAGTCTTTAATTAGAGGTATTCCAGAATGATAAGACGTTTCATGTTGAGGATGCAACGCGAACTCAACATTAGGGTTTGTGTTAGGGTGATAAAAAGAAAAAAAATTGAAGTCAAAGACTAAGTCCAAAAATTTTCAGTGGTTTAAGTTATTCCCGTACTATAGCTTGTTCTGGGTACCTGACATCTAACCAAATTGTTTGAATTTGCACAACACACATCAAGAAAGTAATTGCCAAACATCATTTCTTTATTCTAAGAAGCAAAATGAGAGATAAACAATAACAGGTCAGAAATTTCGCAGAGGTCAGAAATTTCGCTTGATACCGGCACTTCGGCTCCATGATCACTTCTGGTCTAAAACCATGCACGGCAGCATACCAGAAGTGTTCGGACTCTGATTTTTTTGAGTCCGGTTCCAATCCGATTTTACAAATTGTTAATCCGAATCCAATCCGGATCCAGTACCAACTAGTTTCAAGGAATCCGACTCCTGTTTGAGTCCGGGAAATATAAATCAAGCAAAGGACCAGTAACGTTTTTTCAGTAAAAACAAAATCCAATCAGGATCCGGCTACAGGAAAGATAACCTCACTCCTGATCCTGTTGGAAGCAGCCGGAGTCGGGATCCAAAAAATCCGAAAATTGATATCCGTAGCCGATCCGATTCCTGTTTTGGTTAAAATCATGCTATCCGTATCCGAAAACTATCCGAAAGCATATTTTGATGCACAACATACATTTTTTGTGTAGTGTCTATTTTGTCTTGTGAGGCAAAATAACTGCTCAAGTTATTTTACCTTTAGCTGAACACGATTGGCTGAAGTAGACACATGACAAGTTTGGAATGCATGTCCCACTTAGTTGACCATGACATCTGTAACAGCTCAGCCCTACATGCATCGACAAGCATTGCAATGGCTTCAGAGCTGGCAAGCAGTTAGCAGCTTCTTGTTTGCATTAAGTGAACTGCAGGCCGAACCTTAACTCTAAATACAGAACCACCCAACCTAAAACTTGACCATAAGCACTGATCCTATACCCTAACCATAAACTCTTAAACCCCATCCAATGTCTCTGCATATTGTGCTTGTCACATGACCACTTCAATCAATTGTGTTCGAATGAAGGCAAAATAGTCCCAACACGCATTTTGCCTCATGAAGCAGAATAGACACTACCTGAATATGCTGTGCCACTGCTGCAGTTGGAAAGCATGAGCGGCAAGTGCACAAAGCTTCACACTGAGGCAATACACAGATGGTTATAGAAAAACTGCTTAATTGAACAACCTCACTTATTATAAAAATTTAATTTTTCCGCTTGCCTGCTGTAGGCTAATTGTGTTGTAGCACGTCATGTTTGTGCTTATGTTCTGTGGTTATGTCTGCACCGTTCTTGCCGATATATGTACACAATTTTGTAGATTTTTACCTATAATTTGTGCAGTTCGACTTGTATTTCACGGGGCAGGATGACTCGAAGACCTTGCAGTCATTCTCCTCCTGATACCTGATTTTTTCAGATGTTAAATAAAAATGTCTGTCTGTGGCAGCAAGCAACAATAGAGATCACGAGATCACTCTTGTTGTTACCATTAGTAAGTACTGTTAACTGTTCACTAGCTTCACAAGCATTATTGGAGGTAACTCGCCCAAATCACTCCATCGGGATCACTCTGTTATTGCTTGTTTGCGCCACATATATATGGTTGTTATTCTTCACGCACATCCTTTTTGTCGTGAATCGCACAATGAACGCAACGCGAACCGAGAGGTTGCAACACCACTTTAGCCACTGGCATGCTTATAAACAGAAAGTTTGACAGATCTTGCAAGCTTTACGTAACCTAAGTACTTTTCCGAGTCAATTAATTGCATTAAAAAGCAAACTGAAGTTTTGCCACACAGTCCCGTCGCCACGGGAGGGGGCTTTTGTGGGCTTAGTCCCTCCAAAACAAAGTTTCAAGCCCACCCAATTGAAATATAATGCACTATAAAACAGTGATGTTTGTTCAAATTTTAGAATGTCAAGCCCCACTGCACAAATGTAAATCCCCCTCTAGAAGACTTTCTGGTAACGGTTTTGTTGGCACGTCAACCCTTTCATTAGCCAATTCTCTGGTAACAACGGTTAGATTTTAACACCATCCATGAGTTCACATTCATAATTCATTTATTGATTAATCTTACCCATTGTTGCACTTTAACCAAACTTACCTGTAACTACACAGCAATGCTTCTCAACAAACCAAAACAAAACAGCATTCAAAACAGCACACTGCTTAAAATATGTCATATATATTGCAATGACTGACTAAAAATTCAGTCTAACAAGTCAGTGTTACAAAACTACAATTTTGCAGATAATATTTAAGAAAGAAAAAAACTATCTGGCCTGGTATCATCCAACAACCAGCCAAAGCAAGCTCACGTATAATAGGCGTGAAGACTGCAAAGCCTGGTGTAGACTACATACCACATTAAAAGAGCGAGAATGCTCTAGCTAGTCTAAACTAGATCACATTAGGCTTGTACTGGCTAGTCTTAGTCCAGGTGCGCGGCAAACAATGTCCTTAATTGTATGCTGAAAGAGCCCTATCTTGGCACACCAGGAACAGATCCATACCAACAAATTTTGCGTGTCCAATTAGCAGATTAAGAGAGGAATGAGATTACACTATGATACAGAGAATACACCATAGACAGAGTCGGAGTCATGGCACAGATGGCTGAAAAGATGCTTCTGAATGAAGATAATAAATGAATGATTGTGCAATGTGCAACTTTTTCCAAAAGTCTGAATCCTCGAAATATCAATAAAAGCGTTTCGGATATCCGGATCCAGTTCCCGTTTCAAAGCAGATTTTGGATATCCGTATCCGGTTGCAAACTCACTATCCTGCCGGATATCCAACCAGCAAACCGGGTAGTGATCATCTCTGCTCTGTAGCATACTGCAAGCCAGTCTTGCCAGATGATTATCACCTAACTCTGCTAACTCGTGTCACGAAAAACTGCTAGATCCTGCTAAAAACCATTTCACAAAATTTTAGTTAAAAGCTTCTAAAATAGTGAAATTCTGCTAAAAAATAGAGTTTTTGAGTTGTTTAAAATAGACTTGTAAAGCTATGGATCATTTTTTGGTCTTGCACTCGCTATCAATGGACCAGACGTTGGGCCTACAACTTCTTGGCGTAACTGAACCACCTGGAAAAATCATATGTGTCGTGGGATAAAAATATATTTTGTTAATGTAATCTTTTAAACGCAATGCGCTCACTAAGCACAGAAGCAAATCATTTACGCTCCACCAAGCCGTCAGTGTTGAACATGATCCGGTTCCGGATCGCGATCCAACCGGATTCTGCAATTTAGAACCGGACCCGGATCGGACTGGATTTCGAAAAAAACTCAACCGGATCAGATATGGATATCCAAACTGTGTTGAACACTGCAGTTTGCTTGTTTAATCAGATGCTTAATCAGAGTTGTTTTTTTATGTAAACCGGATTGGATCAAATATTTGGACAGGTCTACCGGATTAGGGTCGGACCGGATTACTGAATGAAAATTTTGGACTGGATTAGTATTGCAAGAATATTCAATTTGTTCAACACTACAAGCCATCCACTATCATGTTGCTTGTTATTATGATGCAATATTCTTCTTGAAGCAGCTTCGCTCCGTCATAATACACACTCCAATGGTAATGGTATATTTATGCATCGAAACGATTAAAGGCAGCCAGTTGTGCTTGGTGGTCTTTGTGTTGCCCCATATAAAGCGTCAGAAAAAAGGTAAATATAATTTTTTGATGGAGGTGTAAAAGTTTTCATCTCTAAAGATTGTTGCAAAAACATTTGGCCAGGAATGTGTTTCCTGCTAATCCTGCTAAGCGGTGTTCAAAATCCTGCTAGAAAATCAGCTAGCTGCTAGATTGATTGAAAATTGATAATTTTCTTTTTTTGAAAATTTTCCAGCTAACTGTGAGAAAAAACTGCTAGATCTAGCAGGAAAACAGCTAAATGGCAACACTGCTGCAAGCACTGTAAATGCCGAATTCCCATCAGATATGAGCGGATATTGATTTTTCAACTCCTGATCCACATCCGAAAAAATTTTTGCATATCCTTATCCAATCCTTATCCGAAAATTTTTGAAATTTAGTATCTGATATCCATCCGTATCTGAATGCGACATTGGTTAAATACGAAACAAACAGGCAGTGGTTATAGGTCTGCCAATGGACGTTCATTTATGAAAACTTATTCATCCGTCGCCTGTAACATGACACTAATCCAATACGTGTGCAGTAGACTGCACTACGCTTGGTAAAAATATAGTAGGCCAAAACCTAACCCTTTAAACCTAAAACAGAGCCTAAACCTAAACTGCAAATCTGACCACAAAAGTTTGGAAACTTTTGAAAAAATAAATAAAAATGGTACCATGAAAAGTGCAACCACTAAGCCACTTCGAAAACGAAAGGTGCCCGATCGTGGCGAGAGTCAATGCGAAAACCATTTACGCAGTAAGACACTTGTACCTGACTAGTGACTACCATGACAGTGCTGCTAATGTTGCAAACTTAGCGTTATTTAGCCACTTCCAAACAAAAACGCCCTGTCATTTTGTGACCCAATCCATAAAAATAACATCACATATTGTGCACTTTCGATTGGAAAGAAACAAAAAAATTGTGTGAATTTTGCTACCAATGGTCTAGCTCTGCTGTGTTTTTTATTTCATTTGAACTATAGTATAGTCTATCCGGCTTTGTCTATTAATAACACTGAGTTCGTGGCGCTAGCAATATATACGATGAATCTGGTCGAGTTGGAATTCTTGCTGTGCGAGTTGGTCGTCGTTTGGGCTCTCAGTATTGTTGTTTCAGCTCGGCTAACAAAGACGACTCTCTTTAAGGGTAAACATTTGATATAAGCTACAATACTTTTTTGATAAGTTTTGAAAATCAGACACAGGTTTGCCATTTGGGTTAGGGTTTTAGGTTGTATCATGTATGGCAAAGACGATCCTCTTATCCAAGGATATAGTCCTTGTGGTTGTCATGTGACCAATTCAACCAATCTGTTTCAACTAATTGCAAAAGAGCTCCAGTATTCAATCAATTGGTAAAAAAAAGAAAATAGATTTTGTAACTCTGAGAGGAAATCACTGTATGAAATATAATAAAAGTATGAAGCTTACAAAAACTGAAAACTCAAACTGTCTTTTAGCAAAGGTTGACTGTATGAAACTTTAGGTCGAATTTCAAAATTCCATCCAAAAAAAGTAGCTTTAGCCTAAACGCTGAAATCGACCGATTGATCGCCAAATGTCGCTTGGTCGTCGCGTCTGATTTTGCATTGGATTGACAAGCTACCCAAAAAGAACATTTTTCAAACATTATTGCAGAAAGTAGCCTACATAAAAAGTATCCATCAATTGGCTGGTCACGTATATTCTTTGGTGCCTAATGCAGTGGCTAACCATAGGCTAGCTCGAAAGATTATTGCATGGCAATCATGATTCACGGGTAACAGACATTTTGCCTTCTGTCTGTGCATCAAAGGCGATGGTGCACTGTATTTGCTCATATGATACTCAACTTTGGCATGTGATATTTTATTTGTGACTTTATTACCGACCGGTCTATCACGAGTTATCAAGAAACTTTCCAGTTGATGCCTGTGGAAGACAAGTTGGCCACTCATGAAACATACTATATTAGCCTACACAACACACACATATGCCATTCAGCACAACAAACAAAGCAGCATACCAGCAATATAAAGTGATAGCATGACTCAAGTCAATGACTCGACTCGAGTCACGATTTTTGGTGATTCGGACTCGACACGAGTCACGTTGAAAAAATGGTGACTCGACTCGAGTCACGTTTTTCACAGAAGGACTCGATTCGAGTCGAGTCACAGTCAATGACTCGAGTCAGAGTCATTTTTACAAAATCACTTGAGTTCCTGATGGACAAACCCGGTTCGTTTGCACACAAAGAAATGAACATTTTTTGCTTCAGTGATAATCAAGATTGGGGGAAATTTTCTGTTTTGACTGTCTAGTTGTGCTATGCTGCATTTTATGGATCAAGTGTCCCCAACTTGCGTAGAGGCAGGCCTGAGACTTTGCTTTCACTCAGGGTACAGTAGGGGCACAATATATTGACACCTTATCGTGGTTTAATGCAGTATTTGCATATCTTCATCATGGTAGTGGGCCTCATACTGTGACCTTGTGTCTTTTCCAGATACCAATAAAGTGATTTAAGTTTTTCAGATTCAAATCCAAACCAAAACTGTATTGCAAGATATAATGCAAATGCGAAAACCGAATCTTGTTTAAATCCAAATTTCTGCCACTGTTATTAGCCTGAACCCAGGTGGCGACGTGATTAAGCCACATACAACGTAGAATTCGTTGCAGCAATAGAAGAGCGAACCCGGTCAAATGAGTAATCTCAATTGCTGTGGTGCTGAGGATTGTCGGTTCGACTTTTTCTTTGGTTGGCTCAGGGTGACGTAGCATCGTGCTTGCAACAAATGGCTCCCAACGTGTCGGTGGCTGCAGTCTGCTGTTAAAATTGCAGTCCATCGTAACCTGCAGTCATAAAACTGAACGGAAAGTTACAGCAATCTGCAGTCGCAAAACTGAAACGAAAGATGCGAAGAAGTTCAAAATACAATAATCAATTCCAAACCAATTCTGTTCAATCAAAAATCATAACATCCAAATCCATCAATGTATTGAAATGTCGTGTTATCGACAAACGGTTGTTTGTAAAATTATGTTCAGGTGTAAGGCTCAACGTCAAAGGTAAGTCTCCGCTGGCTGCTATGACTTGTGAAAGCACACAGCGTACTCTCGGTGCAACAGCCCAGTACGGTACATTTGTACTAGCGGTCATTCAACTCTTCGCAGCATACAATTGCAGGAAAAGATCCACGATGATCAAGTAACAGTGTTACAGAAAGTCAAATTACACTTGCGAGGGCATCGTGCAATATCGTGGCGTATCTAGAGAGAAGGTCGTGGTGTTTTACAAACATTCACGGCACCAGGGAGTTCAACGCCAATACACCTGCGCAGATATAACAACAATAGTTATCCCTGCGCAGGGCTGTGGAGTCGGAAGGATTTTTAACCTGAGGAGTCGGAGAAGATTTTAACGACTCCGACTCCGGACAGACCTTTTGCTCACCAGTTGTGACTGTTTGTGCCACAAACGTGCGTAAGCGTCACACTTGGCAATTTAAGCAGCTTGACGCTTCAACAAGAGATGATCATGGCTATTCAGACAGGCGACAGCGCACTAACTTGCAATCCTTCACTCAGGGGCCATTCCAGATCAGCAGCGTACCTTGGGCTCATCACGTAACCTACACTTATGAATGCAACCGTTCGGGGCTTGTATCACTGAAATTTCCATTTGCTCATTCTGGCTGGCACTATCGTTGCTCCGTGACGTTGGCTACGCAACAATGAATGAGAGTTCGCATGGGAGCTCATCCACTGTTACGTAACGCACGTCACAGAGCAATGATAACGCCAGTTAATCCTCCACGTCTTAGGCTCATTCATATTAGCCCGACTTACCAGAACGTTTATCGTTCGTTTGAAATTATTCTCGAATGTGTACTGTCCATTGGATTGGAATTCAAATCCAATGTTCTATGCAAACCCATTTCTTCAATAAAACATTCAATCTGATATGAATTAAATTGAAAAAATACTTAAATTGCAGAGGGCAGCTCGGGCTCCGATGGATGAGCCCGAGTAAAGAGCGAGCGAACGTATTCGAGAGAGCCGTTGTTGCGAACGATATTTTTTGATTCACGTCACCTGCAAATTGCACGCGGAAGGCCACCATGCAACGAAAATATATGAATGACAATGCCCAATGGAAAGAGCCAGAGTTAACAACCTTAATCAGTGAAGTGGGTGGTAGCACAAACATGCAAGCTCGCGTTCTACAATATAAAGCGTAGTCGAAGACTCGGGTTGATCCCGAGTGCTGGAATCGCCACTGCCGACACATGATTTAAATGGTTTTGCACAAAGACGTTTCCCCGCAAAGATGTGCTGGTGTTGGTTGACTTGTCAACACTCGGCATTCCACAGACCGACTCGATTTGAATGAGTAACCGGCAACTAAAAAAAACGCACTGTGACCTTAATCCCCAGTAAAATAGACACTCGGATTTCG
>Ga0210059_1004344_pt1 | contig 22840 bp, 15 predicted proteins | sample Ectturendosymbi2_FD_188042 | JGI IMG/M metagenome (GOLD analysis project Ga0210059, IMG submission 188042) | Ecteinascidia turbinata endosymbiont from Florida, USA - Sample 2 (SPAdes) (version 2) | ecosystem: Host-associated > Tunicates > Ascidians > Unclassified | place: Key West, Florida...
GGTGACAACGTGTACCAGTGAACGATCTTTTTCTACCTTACGCAGACTAAAAACGTACTTGCGAAGTACGACCAGTGATACCAGAATGAACGGGCTTGCATTGTTAAGCATTTATCGAAATTACACTCCTTCCCCGGAACGGATTATTAACAGGTTAAGTTAGACATCCAACAGGCGTTCAAATATGCGTTTATAACTGCTTGACAACGTTTGCGTATTGTATTGCTGCTTGTTTTATATTTTTTCTTATCATACTTTCGATTTTAGTGCAAAGAAAAATTTTGGCACTTTGAAACCCCCCCATGAAAATTTTCTGCATACGCCACTGCATGGTACACTGTAAAAAGGGGGTTATTTTTCTAAGAATCTGGGTAATTTACGTTGAAAATTGCCCCAAAATCTGGGGCAACTTTTAATTTTGCCCAAAACAGTTTGGATATTGCACGACGCTTACCCAAAACTAAAAACGGTATTACCCCGTGTGCAGGAACCCCACTTGGGGTAGTTTTAGAGTATTGGAGGTAATTTTTCTTGTTGCCCCATGGTAAGTTGGGTGATACATATTTTTTTCCCCTGAACGTCAGCTATGCCTTTGTGAATTGAGATAATAAATTTTCAAAAATTTTTGTAAAAGTAATTTAATTTCAACAGACAATTTAAAAAATCATTGAACCACATGGACAGTTGGCTTACGAAATTTTTGTACGCTCCAGTTCAAATATTGGCTTCACATAAATATCAAAAGATCCAAATGGTGACTGCAAACATGGTATCTGTGGATAAACCAGATCATTTTGATTGACATAACCAGGGTTGAAGTGCGTCTTACAAGCCAAGCATGGTAATACTCACAGTACTGAAGTGTTTCAATCACAGTGCCCACAAGTCAGCAGTAGTTAAAATTGTCATTGTAGACGTGTTCCAGGTGAAGGAATTTACTCAAAATGTTAGCAACAAATGACAAAAGCTTCGTTATTCACATACCATACAACCACTTCGTGAAATTACGTGAAGTGGTGTGCATTGCTTTGTATTACTAGAAGCAAAATGTGGATTGGTATGCTGAGAAAGGGTTTGGTTGCATTTGTAAATGCGAATGCTGTCAACAGGCAACTGCATACTGATTAACCGACTCACTTCTCTAATAACGGTATCAGGGTTGCCAGACATCTCTTGAGAAAAAAAGCCAAACCATGTCTAAAAAAAGCCAAACCGGGTAAAAAGAGCCAAATTGTTAAATAAACATGAAACTTAAAATTCTTCACTAGTTGTAGGACATTTTAGAAGAATAAAATTGTAGCATTACCTCTACCTTCTACAGGCATAATTCCAAATCTTCATATTCCACATTTTTCACAGTTTCCACTCGAATTTTGACATGATGGGTTGCCAGATATGCTACAACTTTATTATTTTGTGTATTGCTAGTTAAGAAAATACTCCAAGCACTGTAAAGCCTAATAACACTTTTCACAAGCATATTTAAAAAGTCAAAACACCAGTCTGATGGTATGTGCCAATTGCCTCCAAAAAAGCCAAATATTTAAAACAAAAAGCCAAAACACCAAACAATTTTTTGACACCAACTGCCTCTAAAAAAGTCAAATTTATGAAATGTGGCGTCAAAAAAACAATTTGGCAACCCTGAAGGGTATGCGTCAGGAAGAAGACCAAGACGAGACAGTAGAATCACGTGATATTGCGGGCGTCACGGTACTGTCGTTTGTGCGCATAAGAAACTTATGAAGACTTAAAGGCATTGGTGCACTGAAATACAGCTCAGGAAGTGTACAATTGCAGTCTATTTAGTTATTGAGTGCAATTTTGAATTATTATCTTCTGAGGTAATTTCGTTTATACACGAGGTAATTTCGTTTACCACAACTTTTATTTGCTGTAAGCTACAAAGGGCTACTTTTCAGAAAAGTTTTTTTGGTCTGAGTGATGTGCTATAGAACTGGTGAACAAACTTCATAATTTTCAGCGCTTCCAAACTGTTACCTGTGCACAATTCCCTTCACATCCGTTGAAACTTTTATCGTATTATCTTCTGCATCAGTATTAAAAGCTGATGTTCTGGTGTGAAAAGCAATTTTGTTTGCAACGCATTGTCCTGTATGTTGGTTTAGTGTATATTTTGATATCGACTGATTTTTTAACAATATAAAAAGCACCTGCATTCTGCTATGGACTAATTGCATTTCTACGTTGTCGCATTGACATATTGTATGCATCCTACCTGAAAGTACAGCATAAAAAGCATTTTGAAATTTTGCAGGAAACAATGCACCACAATATCATGGTGTTCCTGGGGGGCAACTGGGCGGGTTACCTTAGGGGTCAACCGCAGGAATATTTGGGGTAATGATGGTTGAAACCCAACAATGAAAACCCCACTGTTCGTGGGGTAAGTAGGCGATATACCCCAGTTTGGGCAAAATGACCATTTACTCAGGGACCCAGGTTTCTCAACCAAGATGCCCCAGGTTTTAGGGTGAACAAAACCTGCTTTTTTTGGGTTGAAATGACCCTGTTATTTTAACAGTATACTTGTTTTGGTAAATGCTTAATCCATTATGCAAATAGTGTTTCAGCTTTGTGATGTTCTCAGGTTTAACTTTACTGTAGTCAGTAATGTACTTACCAACATATCATCCTTAGAGTTAAACAAACAAATTTTTTAAATTTCGAAGCTTCGAGTGCATGAATATACTTTTGGGTTGATCTCAACATCTAAGAATGATTTATTTTGCAGTTGCAAACGCAGAAAATGTATACGTCAAAATAAAGTCAAAATTTGCAAATTACAAAGTCAAAATTTTAAGTTTTTAGATCAAAAATTGGTTGCCCTAATTATGAGATATCTACTGGATGAGTTCGCAACGTGCATAGCATGGCAACAACTGCTCATCCAATGTAAGGTTGTACTTGCTGAGGAAAAAATACTTCGGGGAAGTATTCTATAAAACTATTTCTAAGTGTGGCATGGTGATTCGCCACATATAACGTTGAATTCGTAGGAGCAATAGAAGAGTCTACCTATTCGAGTGGGGAAAACTCTATTCTTGCTCTTACGCGGAGGATCATCGGTTTGACTGTCTCTTGAGGTGGTTCAAGGCGACGCAGCATTGTGGCTGCAACGAAAGTTGTTAATCGAGAGCAAATTTATTGCCAAAAGATTTCTACGCCCATTGCCGGATTTAGGGGAGGGCAAAGGGTCCGGGCGCAGGGTCCCCCACCAAAGTGGCCCCCCACCATGTTCATGTGTTTAGCCATATGTACGGCATATGCATGCCACTTTGTCATTTTTAGCGAGGAAAGTTTGTTTGCAGACGCTATTAGTTACCGGTCGGCCAGATGGCAGTATTTCTCTTGAATATTGTTTGGTATTGTTACAAAACAACTGTTACACTTACCGAATTCCTGAAAGTAGGTCAATTATCTGAATCTAGTGAATGCCAGGCGAAGGGAAAGCCACGTAGAACGCATTAGCTTATGTCTCTACTCGATACTGGTAGATTTTGCCTCCTTACTCAGATTTGTCCAGGGTGCATAAGGCTACCATACGCCTTTTTTTGGAGGACATATGTCCTCCTTTTTCATGAAAACTGAAATGTTCTCCGAGGAATGTCAAAATCTATTTAGCATTTCTAAATTTGAATAGATGGCCTATAATATATCGTATTCTCGTATGGGCGTCTGCAGGGAGGAGGACAAAACGGGTATCCCCCCTGGAATTTCCAGAAAACCTGAAGTTGGCAGCTAAGCTCCGAATAATTAATTTAATTGTTGCAGCGACTATTTATTTGCCGGTAGGACACTGCACAAGGGCCAGGTTCACTGTTCTGGTATCACGCAATGATGAGAATGCAGTTCACTATGTCCGATCCGGCGATCATTGCCTGCAGAGGCAGGTTGCGAAATTTGTTAGCGGAATGTTCTACTGTTGGTCTTTATTGCATAACAATAACACGCAATAAATCTTCAAATGTTCACTTCAAGTTACCGTAGTAGGCGTTTTTGCGCATGTTACCAGGGGTCCCATTGAAGGGTTTTTCCACCCAGATCTGCTATTTTTAGACGACCTGGGTGTCTTGGTTTCATTATGAAAAATCGCGTTAAATGTGGGTTTTCTGAAGTGATAAATTAATTGGCAACTTCAATGTTTTCAATAACATAAAGATAACTTTAAATCACAGTGTTTACATGCACACATCAGGTGAGAGTGTACGCATATCGGATGAAGCAGAACGCGTTCAATCGGTTTCATATCCTCATATAAGATCATTGTCAGGGTTATACTGTATATCTAAAGCTACTGCCTCTAATGCCAGGTGAAGGAATTGGTGAGACAAGGGTTAGGACTGATTGTTCAAATTTCGATGTTTCCCTATGCCTACAAATTAAAAAACGAATTTCAATTAAAGGAAGAAGACATTGGGACTATATTTTCTGTAGGACATAGGTGCCGGTGCACTTCAAGTTTCCATTAAATTTCCTAGTTTTATAACAAATGTAATCCTACAATTATTGAGGTATATCATCAACGGAGCATATTACCAGCATTATGAAAAATGTCTTGAGCACTAAAAGGTCGACCAAGCGTTAACGTTTGCGCTGAAGAAGAAAATTTGGAAGAGGAATTTTAATGAAATCAGTATTCGATTATCGTTTCAATTAAAATAAGAATACTTATATCTTTTTGTTCGTAACGCAGGTTTTCTGGGTTTCTATTGTACGAATACGGATTTTACAGTGTGCAGTATGGGTTTATTTGATATGACTGAATGGGAGTCCTGCATGTGACTGTTGAACACAGACATCTTGGCACGTAATGCAACGAGACAGTGACAGTACTCATAGCGGTAAGCCACATATAGTTGCATATTGCGTGAAAAGAAACATGAATAAACCTGCAGCAGTGCTTCCACAAGTTAAATCCATTGTTAACGTGAGACTGTGATCAACGTGGGCTACTCGAGTGAAGAGCTTAATTCAAACCATGCTTATGCAAGTTTCTTTCACACAGAAAACTATATAAAAACGGGGCTAGTTAGAATACGTTTAAGCAGACTTCCGGGAATACGTCTCTGTCAGTAAGGTTTAGTTGTGACTTCTCAGTGAACACCAAGTGCATTAGTGCAAGCTGTATTTGCTGTGGCGAGTAATTCATCTACTAAGTTTTTTAAGCCTGAGTGGTGTTCTAAGTTTAGGAAGTTGTCCGATAGTCTTGTCAACATACAGCTCTGCTTCTGATTGAAAATATGCCGGAATATTGGTCAAAAAACAAAACAGGCAATATTCGATATTGCGCTGAAAAATTATGTTTAAATCATTATGTTACAAAAGACAGAAACTCGTCACGGAAATGCACAAGTCTTATTCGCCGCCAGTACCACAACTGCGAAGAAATTGACAAAAACTGGCTTTATATTTCTTCTTCACAAGGTTATGTTTATTGTTTCACTTGTCGACTGATGTGCGCGGTTACGACTAAATGTGCACGTTTCCTTGTTGGAAAGGGATTCTGCGACTGGTAGCACGCTCTTTGGCGCCTGAGGAACCACGAGCAATAAATGGAAAATATAGATGCCACGACTGCGTTTACTCCTAGATGTAAATCCACAGGCGTGGAGAGGGGAGGGGCGAACCGGGCCACGACCAGTGGCGTAGCCAGCCCAAAAATTTGGGGCGGAGGTCAAAAAATTGGGAGAGGGAAAAATGTTTGATTTTAGGCGATTAACACTATTTTATTTATGAAAACGCCTCTCAAAGCACAAAATGACAATATTTTCTAAACATTTGGCGTGCCATAGCCCCTTTGGCTCCTTCCTGGTTATGGTCACGATCCCGGGCATCCAAAATTACAAACATTAAAATGCTGTAAATGGATGATTTTTCCTGTCGTAAGGCTGGTAACAAATGGTACATGGATTGAGTTTTTCAAAACTTTTTTTTTTTGTTAAAACTACTTTTTACGTATTCCAACACCAGTTATTCTCACATTCTTCAATACCAGGGACCTATACTCTAGGTGAGTGGCGCACAGTCGCACACCCAATCAATCTGATGGAGACATGACTTTTTCCAGGTCGTGAATCAAGGGAATATCACAAAAAGGGATTGAAAGGATGATTTTGCAAGACAGACGTTTAATTGATTTTCTGAGACCAATTTCAAACCAGTTCCATTTCACCTTGCTTGATTTTGGTGAATTTTTGATGCATTTCTAATTTCCCATTTCGTTTTTTGATTTGGTAACCATGAGTGTGCGCAAATAAAACTGCACACCAGAGATGAGTGGACTGTGATATTTGACAATCCAGATCCAGTCCTGAAAAGTTTTTAAATTTAGTCCAGTCCAAACATAGTCCAAAAATACATAAAACGTGAAATCCGAGTCCAAATAAATAACAAACCACTGGTTTTTAACAACACAGATGCCCCAATTCTTTTCCTTTAACTTATTCCAAATGCGGTACTAATCCTAAATTTTTGAAACGATTTGCAGTCCGGTGTCAAGCAAAATTTCTGGCTTCTGAGAAATTTCTGACTTATTCGTCTATGTCAGTTATCTTGCCTCTCTGATTAAGGAATAAACCTTGGGGACTAACTTTGTGATGTCCGTTGCGAAAATAAATCTTTTGGTTAGATGTCAGATAGTCGAAAATAAACGAATGTTTGGGAATAACAAAGCACTGAAATGTATTTGACTTAGTCTTGTACATCAGTTATTTTTCTTTTCTAATCCTCACTCCCAACCGCAAACCTCAACACTAAACCTAAACCGTAATAATAACTTATCTCAGCATATTAGGTATCTCAGTGAACAGCCAGTCATCCTCCGCTTGGGAAATGCATGACCTGGAATATCACTCATTCTGTGCATGGGCAGAGTCTCTGCCCAGTGCCCATGCGCAGAAGGAGTAAAGTCAGCGTTTTGCAAGGCAGAAATTTTGCTTGACTCCAGATCCAATAAAATTCGTTATATTCCGGATCCACTCCTATCCAAGTCCAGTTCAACGATTATCTCAACCGCTCGTCTACGCTTCCAGTATGTGAATCATGTCGAGCTTCGTCATTGATTGGCAGCAGAGCCGTATCAGCCGCACTCCATATCCCCCAATTGGGGGTCCACGCTGTCATAGGGGCCCAAAATTCAGTCCCGTCACCACTTAGGCCCAGGGTTGCCAGATCTACTTTTTGTCAAGGGGCCAAATCTGGTCCAGAAATGAGCCAAACTCTAACACAAGGGCCAACTATTTTTTTCCAGTTTTAACAGCAATTACAGTCTCACGAACCTATACTTAGTAATTTATTAAATTGCAGTGTTCATCAATCTTAATAGCAACTCAACAGCAAAACAAGTACATGATGAAAGATCGAAAGAGAACAACTTAATTTCTATTTGTAGCCATAAACTGAGATAAATAATTTACTATCCTCAATAAGCGCGAAAAGGGTCAACAACAACCTGAACAAACCAACAAACACGTGCACCACCCGAATAACAGTAAGTGCTAAGTTAGGTGACGTAACAGTTCTCACTGCTGCCTCCACAACAGAAGCAAGTAACAAGTAGGCTATTCTGATGAACTTCCTTTCACATTAACTCAGAAAATCTAATGAATCCTAATAAAGTTTTGTAATTGAAAACCTTCAAAATATAAGAACATGGTGAAAATCTGCAATCAATTAGTCAAAAAAGTGAAAAAACATGGTTTCTCAGACAGGAACCAGGGTGTTCAGACCTAATTCTTGCAAGGGCCAAATCTATCTTGAAAAAGAGCCAAAGGGCCAAATGAAAATTTTGGGGCCTGGAAGTGTTATTTGGGACCTAATTTTTGAAATTTGGGCCAACCTGGTAACCCTGCTTACCCCCAAAGAAAGCTTCGACCCCCAAATCGAAAGCACTAGAAATCCGTGAAGTTTGGAGGCCTTTTGAAAGAAAAGTGCCTATGCATTACAGTTTCTTTGGGCTCCTTCGAAAGCAAGTTATTTACACATTACAGTGTTGCCGTTTTAGCTGTTTTGCTGCTAGATCTAGCAGGTTTTTCTCACTGTTAGCTGGAAAATTTTCAATCTAGCAGCGAGCTGATTTTCTAGCAGGATTTTCAAAAGCGTTTGGCAGGTTTAGCAGGTAACAAATTCCTGGCCAAATATTTGTTTCAATAATGTTTAGAGATGAAAACTTTTACACCTTCTTCATCAAAAAATTATTTACTTTATTTGTGACGCTTTATATTGGGCAACACAAAGACCACCACGCACAACTAGCTACATCATTTGTATGCATAAATATACCATTGCTATCATCATTGGAGTTTCTACTATGACGCAGCGAAACTTCTTCAAGACGATAATTGCATCATATTAACAAGCAGCTGGATGGATCGGTGAAGCCTAAAATGATTTGTTTCTGTGCGTAGTGAGCGTATTGGGTTCAAAAGACTACATTGGCAGAATATATTTTTATCCCACGGCACACATGATTTTTCCATATGGTTCAGTTACGCCAGGAAGTCGTAGAGCTAATGTCTGGTCCATTGATAGTGAGTGCAAGACCACAAATTGATACATAGTTTTACAAGCTAATTTTAAACCTCAAAAACAGCAGTTTTTTAGCAGTATTGCACTATTTTTAGCAGGTTTTATCCGAACATTTGTGACATAGTTTTTAGCAGGATCTAGGAGTTTTTTTGTGTCCCGATTTAGCAGGTTTAGGTGACAACCTTCTGGCAACACTGACACATTACAACTGCTGGTGGGGGTCCCTTTGAAAGCACAGCAGCCTATGATAGAGAGGCTACACTACACTTGCTGTTGGGCCACTTTGAAAGCAAGGTACTTTACACATTACAGTTGCTATTGGGGTCCATTTGAATACGGAGTGAGCCTACTTACACATTGCAGTTGCTATTGTGGGCCTCTTTGAAAGCGTAGTAGGTCTACTTACACATTGCATTTGCTATTGCATTTTGGTCCCTTTGGATGCAGAGCACTTTACTTACACCAGTGATTTCCAACAGAGGTTCCGCAGAACCTCAGGGTTCCGCGAATGACTACCAGGGGTTCCACCAAAACTGACCGAAATTGCCTGGGACGAAATTCGCAACCACAATTCTGTGCTGTTGCAGCAATATAGACATTCGCTTGGATCATTGCCGAGGGTTGCCCATGAGTATTGCAAAGATTTACGGAAGGTTCCACTGCAGCAAAAAGATTGAAAAACACTGACTTACACAATGCAGTTGCTGTTTGGCACCCTTGCAAAGCAGAGTACCTGGCTACCTGCACAAGACAGTTTCAAATTATTTGAATAGGAGCGAGGGCAATCCTGATTGTAGGGAAAAAGGGACGTAGGGAAATAGGGAAGTATTTCCCCACAAAATTGTCTTCCCTACGTTTAGTGTCTACACTAAATGTAGGGAAATAGGGAAGGCAGGGCGAAGACTTTCCTTACGTTCAGGTTCAGCACTAAATGTAGGGAAATAGGGAAGGCAAGGCGAAGACTTTCCCTACGGAAATAGGGAAAGCAGGGTGAAGACTTTCCCTTCGTTTAGAGCCAGCACCAAATGTAGGGAAATAGGGAAAGCAAGGCGAAGAATTTCCCTACTTTTAGAGCCGGCACTAAATATAGGGAAATAGAGAAGGTGGGGCGAAGACATTCCCTACGTCCAGTTTCAGCACTAATAGAAGGGAAATAGGGAAAGCAAGGCGGAGACTTTCCCTACGTTTTGGATCTACACTAAATGCAGGGAAATAGGGAAAGCAAGGTGAAGACTTTCCCTACGTTTCGGATCCACACTAAATGTAGGAAAATAGGGAAGGCGGGGCGAAGACTTTCCCATGTTTGGAGTCCGCATAAAATGTAGGGAAATAGGGCAGGCGGGGCAAAGACTTTCCCTGTATTCAGGTTCCGCACTAAATGTGGGGAAATAGGGAAGGCGGGGCGAAGACTTTCCCTACATTTAGGGCCAGCACTAAATGTAGGAAAATAGGGAAGACAGGGCGAAGACTTTCGCTACGTTCAGGTTCAGCACTAAATGTAGTTTCGGATCTACACTAAATGCAGAAGGCTTTCCTTACGTTTCGGATCTACACTAAATGTAGGTAAATAGGGAAGGCTTGGCGAAGACTTTCCCTTTGTATAGAGTCCGCACCAAATGTAGGGAAATAGAGCAGGCGGGGCAAGACATTCCCTACATTCAGGTTCCGCGCTAAATGTAGGGAAATAGGGAAGGCAGGGCGAAGACTTTCCCTACGTTCAGGTTCAGCACTCAATGTAGGGAAATAGGGAAAGCAAGGCGAAGACTTTCCCTACGTTTCGGATCTAAACTAAATGCAGGGAAATAGGGAAAGCAATGTGAAGACTTTCCCTACGTATCGGATCTGCACTAAATGTAGGGAAATAGGGAATTCAGGGCGAAGACTTTCCTTAGGTTTAGAGCGAGCACTAAATGGTGGGAACGTGGGGAGAAGACTTTCCCTACGTTCAGGTTCAGGACTAAATGTAGGGATACAGGCAAAGCAAGGCGGAGACTTTCCCTACGATACGGATCTAAACTAAATGCAGGGAAATAGGGAAAGCGGGCGAAGATTTTCCCTATGTTTGGAGCCAGCACTAAATGTAAGGAAATAGGGAAGTCATGGCGAAGACTTTCCCTACGTTTAAAGCCAGCACTGAATTTAGGGAATGTGAAAGCTGGGCGAAGACTTTCACTATGTTCAGGTTCAGCACTAAATGTAGGGAATTAGAGAAAGGAAGGTGAAGACTTTCCCTGAGTTTCGGATCTACACTAAATGTAGGGAAATAGGGAGAGCAAGGCAAAGATTTTACCTACGTTTAGAGTTTACACTAAATGTAGGTAAATAGGGAAATCAAATGGAAGATTGTCCTCATGTTTAGGTTCAGCACTAAATGTAGGGAAATGGGGAAGGCAGGGCGACGGGTATCCTTGCATTTAAGCTCAGCAGTGAACGTAGTCAAATAAGTTGAAGATTGTCCTTACGTTTAAGTTCAGCACTAAATGTAGGGAATTAGGGAAAGCAAAGAAAAGAGTTTCCCACGTTTTGGTTCAGCACTAAATGTGAGGAAAGCCTAGTTGAAAGCTTTTCCTCAATGGAGGTTGAGCACGAAGATAAGGTTGTACTGTAACGGATGTGTAGTGCTAACAAATTAGATGCATAATGCAAAGAAAAAAGTTGTGGTAAGGCATCCAAAAAAGATAGCCAGTTTGAAACAGCTGCAAAACGTAAAAAAGTTGTTCTCGCCCCACTGCACCCCTGCTAATGAGTGTAGGATCTAGGTGAAAATGTGTAGACATGTTGTCAGTAGAAGCGCTTTGGTGATGAGGCAAAGGTGCATTTTGTCTTTTTAGTTTTTGGTTGAATTAAATTAGTGCAAGTCACACTCCTCAGCAAACTGATTTTGGTTTTCAAGGCAAGCGTATTCATCTTATGAAGTATTGTGAATATGCAAGTGTGGTAATATCGAAAATTGAGGAATTTTGGACGCTGCAGAAAAAGAAAGTGGTTAGTTATGAGACATTATAAGAGTTTTGGATGCTGCCGAAAAATAAATTATTGTAGCTTTGGTATGTGAAATGGTTGTGCAAGCTTTTGGTTTCCAATGCAGCAGGTCGCAAAATGTGGATGTGGCGGATTGCCTGTCAAGCAAAACTACGAAATTCCTGGAACAAAAATTAAGTTTTGGAATTTTTTTGTGGAACAAATTTTTCAATAACCCCCAATGATTTTTGAAAAGTGTGGACAGTTCACTTGTTAGCGTATGATTCATGTAGGCTTCCTGTTTTGCATTGCTTTCAAGTAAGAAGTCTTAGTGGCACATGATTATCAACAATGGGTGGCTTGCAAATGATTTGTGATAAATTTTGAGTAAGGGATAATCAGCCGAATCATTTTTCAGAAATAAGTGGGCCTATGCGCTTTGAGTTCTGAAGTTGGGAATGCTGCTTTGAAGCAAGCGGCGCTATCGTTATTTGCCAAATGTAATCATGGCGCTACAGCCACTGAAAAAAATTATTTCTGAGTTTTGTGGTCTTTTCTCATATCAAGGTCATTGAGAATCTTAATCCTGTGTCCTTGCAAAAGACAGCTGATCTTTTTCTGGAACATTTTCCTCAAGGGTCCTTTAGGCTTATTTTTCAATGGAGAATCCTTTATTTTTCAATGCAGAAAACACTCTGCTGTTGCTTCTGCGAATTCAGCGTTATATGTGGTGAATCACCACGCCACACGTGGGTATATTGCGTACCATGTGGGGTCTACAATCAAAGAACTTTGGCAAAACGAAAAGGACACGTAAAAAAGAACACACAAAGTGCACTTGATAAATATGCATTGGAGTTGGGACACCGCACAATATGTGAGCGATCTCGTTGTTGCGTTCAGTAATGATAAAAAAATGGTTTACTGAATTGTTTCACATCAATTCCACACCCAAGGTAATAAATAAGAGATGCTCAGATATTTTTCCACGCAAACAAAATAGCGTTTGGCCATACTTAGTTGAATAGTAGATTGCATTGTTTTACTTCGTTTTCAGTACAGTTTATTTTTATCGCTCTTACCTCTTTCACTTCACACCACACCATCTACATTGGTTTTTCACTGTCATCATCATTACGTTATGCAACCACGGGCTTTCGGTGACATCTATTGCCGTTGCCATTGGCACTGATGAAAACCTACTGCAGGCTATGTTGGTTGAAATATCGCTGTTGTTTTCAAAATTTTGCAGCAGTTCAACAAACATATTTGAAATCAATATTAGTGCTGAACCTGAACGTAAGGAAAGTCTTCGCCTTGCTTTCCCTATTCCCTACATTGAGTGCAGGCTCTGAACGTAATGAAAATCTTCGCTCCACCTTCCCTATTTCCCTGCAATTAGTGCTGGCTCTAAACGTAGGGAAATCCTCGCTTTGCCTTCCCCATTTCCCTACCTTTAGTGCTGAACCTGAACGTAGGGAAAATCTTCGCCCCACCTTCCCTATTTCCTTACATATAGCTCTAGCTCTAAACGCAGAGAAAGTCTTCGCCTTGCCTTCCCTATTTCCCTACATTTAGTGCTGAACCGGAAGGTAAGGATAGTCCTCTCCTTGCTTTCCCTATTTCCCTACATTTAGTGCTGGCTCTAAACGTAGGGAAAGTCTTCGCCCTGAATTCCCTATTTCCCTACATTTAGTGCTCTTTGAGCATAGGGAAAATCTTCGCCCCGCCTTCCCTATTCCCCTACATTTAGTGCTGGCTCTGAACGTAGGGAAAGTCTTCCTTCCGCTTTCCCTATTTCGCTTAATTTAGTGCTGGCTCTAAACATAAGGAAAGTCTTCACCCCGCCTTCCCTATTTCCCTACATTTAGTGCTGGCTCTAAACGTAGGGAAAGTCTTCGCCCTGCCTTTCCCTATTTCCCTGCATTTGTGTAGATCCGAAACGTAGGGAAAGTCTCCACCTTGACTTTCCTATATCCCTACATTTAGTGTAGACACTTAACGTAGGGAAGAAAATTTTGTGGGAAAACACTTCCCTATTTCCCTACGTCCCTTTTCCCTCCAATTAGGGTTGCTCCTGGTAGGACTTCACAAGGCTTGTTCGGTGAGACGTTTTTCAAGTAGAACCCGTGAAATTTTAGTAAATGTCTGAAATTAATAACAGTAATATCGCATCTTTTTAATACATCAGTATAGAAATTATAAACGCATGGTTACTCTTGGAGATCAGATGTTCTAGGCAGGATGTGTTTGGAGATTATGCTATAACTTTTGATTATTAGTTCGTTGTTTATGTCAAATTTATTATTTTAGCTCTTTTGTCTATCAAGTACCCTTTGTTGATTGTACTCGTGAGCACAATAACTAGAAATGTATCTGTACTATTGTATATTAAAATTTCATTCTACAGACACTTAAAAAGTTTTTGTTCCCCTCACTTAGAGCATCATTACTTTGGACTTTACTACTACTAGTAGTACTACTCGGCCCTGTGGGTATGCATACCATCATTTGAGAGATACTGTTTTCTACCAGTCTGGAATGCATTTGCCATAGGATAAACTTGAGGATAAGCTTCACGATTTTGCAAACCATAATCTTCTTTATGTGCTGCTTTGCGGCAGTAGGTGTGATTGGTGGTGCTATGTCAGTATGTCTAATGCGTTTTTCTCTGCAAAAAATTTTAAAACTAGCATTGATGTAATAAATAATAGGCAGTGGCCATAGATACGCCTGTGGATCTTGGAATTTGAAAACTTATGAAATAAATACGCCACCTGTGATGTAACAGTTACACACGACGAGAGTGCAGTAGGCTTGGTAGAAATGAAGTGAACGTAAAAGATAAACCCTAACTGTAGCCCTACCCTAACCCTAACCTAATGCTGAGCTAAGCTAAGGTAATCCTAAGCTACCCTAACCTAATCCTAAGCTAACGTAATGCTATCCTATCCCTAACCTAACACTTCTAACCCTTAAACGTAACACCTAAGCCTGAAAAAAAGGAAAGAAAAAACAAAATGAAAGTTGACAAGGTGAGAGTTGAACCAAAAACCATCAGCGTAGTAGCCGTAACTCGTAACCACTATACCACGAGATCCACACCGTTTGAATGACAAACTGACCCATTTATCAGGACAGCCGTATCCGTAGTCACTTCCTTAATAATACTTTCAATATGAAAATAAGAGTTAAATATGCCTGCTAAGTTGGTGACATAGCCTATGTGGTTTATCTACATTATCTAGCATCACAATAATTAATTCCAGCAATTAAAGTTTTCATTTCATTGATCTTATCATAGATCTTATCATTGTGTGCATATGCCAGAGTTAGTTTGCAATTAGCCTAGTATTCAGGGGATAATGTGTGATGCTGTCACAATTTTGATGGATTTGGCAGTATTGACTTCAAAAAAGTTGCTAAAACTAAAATCTAACATTACAACATAATGCTGCTTTTTTATTGAATAACAGGAGTTTGTTGATTCATTGCAGTTTTCACTATAACACTCACACTGATGTTAAGACAAAATAGCATTTTGTTTTGACTAAAATATTGTCAATATCGTAAATGCAATAATGTTTTGGCTAATGACTGCATTACTATTCTAAAGGTGATAGACTTTTTATATAACATGTTTTGGTGTTTTGCTAAATGATGGCCAAGTGCGAAGCAGTTCGGGAAATAACTTGGGATGAAGCTTGTTCAATAGAAAAAGATGTTCTTGCCCAGCGAATGCCTTGTCTTCTTAAGAACTACGATGTTGGTGACTGTGTCAACAAATGGACTGTTGATTACTTATGTAAGAAAGGTGGCTCAAGATCAGCAACTGTCCATGTGTCTGAGAGCCCTAAAATGAACTTCTTAGAAAAGAACTTTTCTTATCGAAAACTGCCATTCTGTGATGTAGTCAGACGAGCATCTGAAAAACAGCATAAGGAGTATTTTTCATCAAGTTCGGAATATTATTACTTCCGCTCACTTGGTGAAAATGCACGTAAAGATCGATCAGTTCTCAGTGAACAATTTCCAGATTTAATAGGGGATATCAGATGGCCGCAAGCTTTTCCACGTGAAGCATTTTTTTCAAGTGTTTTCAGAATTGCATCAGCAGATATGCAATTGTGGACTCATTATGATGTTATGGACAACTTTTTAATACAGGTGAATGGCACCAAGCGTGTGGTTCTATTTTCTCCTGAAGATGCATTGAAGTTGTACCTTCATGGTGACAAATCAACAATTGTCGATATTGACAACGTTGATCTGAAACGGTATCCCAAATTTGCAGATGCTCAGAAGTTTAAGTGCATTTTGCATCCAGGAGACATTTTGTTTATTCCTGCATTGTGGTTCCATAATGTGGTATCTCTTGAATTTGGCATTGCTGTAAATGTTTTCTGGAGGCATCTGCCCAGAGATATGTATGATGGTCATGATGTTTATGGCAACAAAGACCTTATCCCTGCTGCTCGCAGTTTAAATATATTGAATAGGGCATTGAAGGTGCTGGAAACACTACCTGAAGACTACCGAGACTTTTATGGAAGGAAATTAATTGGACATATAGAAAACAATTTCCTAAGCAAACACTGACATGTTCTAGAAACTCCTATCAAGTAAATACAGCTTATCAGCATCATCTGATTAATCAATTTTGCAAATGAGTATGTATATGATATGCACAAATGTTTGTCAAATTCACTGCAACAAGGTATTATGTACTTGGTGATCACATTAGTTTTGAAACTGTAGTTGCCTGAAGTATCGTGATCTGGTTTTGAAAACATATATGCGTAATAGTTTGAATTTTAGCCCAAGTACGTGCAATGTACAACATGCTATTTGAGAATATAATAAATACTACGGCCAAAACAAACGATACAACTGACATCTTGCAAACGTTTCGATAACAACTGTTATCATCTTCTGTGCATAGCAATAGCGTTATCGAAACGTTTGCAAGATGTCAGTTGTATCGTTTGCTTTGGCCGTAGTATTTATTATAAGGCTATTTAGCCATTCCGCTTTTCGTGTACCTATTTGAGAATCTTTGTGGAAAAAACTATTTGCTCCTTCTGGAAACTCAATTTTTAGCTCTTTCATATGTTGTCAAAATACTTCAATTTGAAATCATAACTGAAGCTGTGTGGTCTGGTATCTACATAAAATTTATGTAGAAATGCATTTATCAAGGTTTTATGTTGGACCAGGATCAAGAAATACTTTTGTAATTTGTTGACAATACAGCAGCCTACAAGAAGTTTTAATGGTTATTTTCTTTGATTTTTGGACCTCAAATCAATTCCAAACATACCTACTCTGAAAGTAAGCGTTTTAGGTAGAAATTGTTTGACCTTTATACATTGACAAACCATGACGAAAGTGCAAAATAACTAATACTCTCAATTTTGTGAAGAAATCAACTGTTGCTAATTATCATATTTGTAGTAGAGTATTTGTTTTAAGCATAATTAGGTGATTCCAAATTAATCATTGCTTTATTCTCACTTTCATTTGTGCTTTTTAAATGTTTCATGTATATACATATAATTTGCAAAGATCAAACTTGCAAGTTGTTCCAATATTTTTTTTATCATATTTGCGATGCTTGCTCAGTATGAGTAACTACAAACTCTAGCCATGTAAAATCAACTAAGCTTAGTATGCAATGGTTTAACAAGAACATATATGCAGATTTTATAAATGGTTTATCCAAACTTTTCAATATGAACCCTGCCAAGCATGCTGCTCACTGCAGCATGTGTTTGGTAACATACTAGCATGTTGGCAATTGAGTTATGCTAAGCTTGTGGAAAGAGGGACATAGGCCAGTTGTTTCGCATAACATCAGAGACATAAATCACATGGAAAACAGTGTGGTTTTTGACTTAGCCATTCATGCAAAACATGGCTTCATCACTAAATACAGATCTTTTATGGTTTTTTAGGGTTTGACCTTGGTGAGGTGACCGTTCAGAAATTTTGAGAGACCACAAGTATATCATCTGAATATGGTCGTCAGTCAAGACTTAAGTGTAATATGTTGGTGGTTATGTAGAGAAATTTTACTGTGTCTTGAGAAACTGCAGGAGAAATTTGAAAGACTGTTTCAGTCTCTTAAAATGCCATAAAAACACTGTTCAAAGCCCATATTTTCCGTGTTTCTCAAGCATCAACGTAGAAATGCATGTGCTTTAGCTTGACACTCGTTTTAAGACCTGAGTGTGGTGCAGCAGTTAGAGTATCATTTGCAAATGTTTCCTTCTAATGACATGCCAATCATCTGATGGAAAAATTTGGATTTGCTGAGTTTTGAATGGGTTTCTGAAGCTTAGCACAAGTGTTTCTTATATATTTTCAAATGTCTTTCAATATTGGTGGTCATACAGGTCCTTTGCATGTTTTGTGTTATTTCCAAATCTGTATTGCAGCTGGCACTTTTTTGTGGAATCCTGTTGTAACTGCCTGTTGTACAATTTTTTTCAACTGCATTTGAGCATGCTCTAACACACAAAATGCTTTTCCATTGAATTGAATGCCGTTCTCATACCTAAAACTGCAAATGCATCAATTATTTAACATTTAGTTTTTAGTTTTTTCTACGCATGCTGTTAACATTTCAGACCATTTGCAGGAAAAGTTATCCAAGTCCGCAGAACTTATTTTTTCAGTCATAGACTGAAATATTTTTGAAATGACCAAAAACAATTACGCATTTTGGTCAGAATGTCTAAAAATATAGGCTAATGAGCACTGTTATGGAGAGTTTTAATACAACTGTGAGGCAAATGATCGAAATGGCTCAGCAAAAAAAAAACAGCTGCAGAATGACAACAAAATTTTTGGAACACTGATTTTCTGACAGAATGGCCAAAAGTTGCTAGTAAGACTGAAAATATGATTTCTTTTACAGTTTTTGTTCTTGAACTCAACATGTTTGTTACAGATTTTTGATATTGTCTTAGTTAAAAACTGACTAAAAGAGTTCAGAACGCTGTCGATTTAGCATTTATCTTTGGTTTCCCTAATGCAAATGGCTAAGGACCATAATTTGGAATCATGGAAGAAACCTTCTGCAGACCTAAATCTACACAATCGTATAGTTGGTGATCAATGTGTAGACTGGTCACAAGATCATGTTATTGGAGTTGCAACCAGCAAAAAGCTGATTTTATGTGATTTTGCTGCTAAAATCAGTTCCAGCAAGCAGAGTGATGCCAGTTACCACATAAAGAATGTTTCTGTGCCTGAGGATGACTTGAAATTTGATGTTATAAAGCCACAAAAGGTTGAAGATTTTGAAGAAGCATGTGCCCAGTCTTCCAACATCGCTGCTTGTCCAGACACTGAAATATATAGTGTGAGTGGTTAAGCTGGAATAGTGATTTCAAACCAATTTGCATGGAATGGCAATATGGTGTGGTAACAGAAATTAAGCTTTGTCAAACTATATTTAATGTCTAACTAGAAGTTTGGCCAATTACCACGATGCTGATTTCCATGCCTTCCATTCACTCCAAATTTTATTAATTAGGGTGATGATTTATAGCTTGGATATCCAGTAATGACCTTTTTGCTTTCAATCCATATCGATGCAAACATCACACCATGTGTAATGACATTTAATAGTCACATAGTCATGCTGTTATGTTTTCTGAATGATTCTTGTGTGATTTAGATCGAAGGAGCAACGCATACTACCATACATCAATAAGCCAAGTAACACCCATCGTAAAATAGGCTGTTGTGAAAGCGAATTTATGCTTGTTTAAAGAAAGCAAAATAAATTTTTCAGTGCTTGCAGGTACATACTGGTAATTGTGAACAAAATATGAAAGAAATTTCTCTGCTTGCAGATATACATGGATCCGTGCTTTGACAAAGAAAAAGTAGCGTGGTACTGTGGACTTCAGAAACTCCCCTTTGTACCATTTGCAGCCATCAAAGAAAAAATGGCGTGGTACTCTGGATTTCAGAAAGTCCTCTTCGGACCATTTGCAGCCATCGATGGCCACCAACCTTTAATGGCTACTCTAACTCTTGATTACAGGTGAGTCGTAGTTTAATGCAAGTGTATGATTGTATTGGTGTTTCTAATGTGAATGACGTTACATTTTGCTGCGTTAGATGGTCTCCTGTATCCTTGTACAACACAATTCATTTTGGTGCAACAGACGCTTTGTGATTACATTTGATCAGTTTGGTAATCAACCAGCATTGAATTGGATATGTTACAGAAAAGTTAATAACTGAAAGGTTACGTGCACATACTAACCAAATTTTGGTCTACTGTCTTTTAGTTCAGACTACTACGTTGATACTGTGTCTTGTGTTGTATAGGATTTCAATTTCAGGTTGTGTAATGAATAACGATATGTTGGTTAAGATCGCATGCTATTGTAACAAATTGCTGGCGTTCAAAGCCTTCAAAACTACTGTCTACAAAATTTGAAAATAAGCACGCTACGAACTTATTTGCCTACGATAACGAATCTTTCTTAATTATATTTTTATGTGTATGTAGGGTGTAGTGCTATGAAATGCCCCAACACCTTCAGCGTTAACTGCGACATATTTTAAGGCGAGTAATTTCAAGGATGTGTACTCTACTTTCTGATCAAGTGATGCTGTATTAGAATATAACAGAACTAACGGATATTCGCATGTAATTCTAAAACACCCGTTTTGTTCCAGGCTTCAGATATGGTGCGAGCGGTCAGACGGAATGCAAGCCAATTGGCACCTAGGTTCTGACGTCACCAAGCTGCTCTCCTCGCATTTGTCCAGTCACAATGGACTTTACCGTCACTTTCCCGCCGTAGATGACCTCACAGAAATGGACCTGATCCGGCTGAAGAAGTTCTGCGGATTGGTGACGTGCTTTGCCTGGAGCGACATCAAGAGCCCGCGCCAAGCCGAGGAACAGCAGCCGGGGTCAAGTCACGCGTTTCTTGCAACGTCGACGCGCGACGGGACTGTTGTTGTTTGGAAGGTGAATGACGACCGGGACGCCCCCGGCGTGTCTCTTGTGCACGCGTTTGATGGTCAGTGCGGGGGCGAGATCGCCGCGATCGCCTGCTTGAGGCAGCCGGGTGGTGCAAGAACATCGCGCGGGACGTCGTCGCTGGGCGTCGTGTGTTCCAGCCACGACGGGTTCATAGTTTGTCATTCACTTCTGTTGAGCGCGGACGGAGACTGTGAAGTTTTGGATTTGAAGTCCAAGCCGATATGGAACGAACGCGACTACCTCACTCCGAAGTAAGATCAGCTTTTCGACCTTGTTTTGTTCCCAACTGACAACAGTTGTTGATCATGTTTTGAAAACCTTTCATTCGAGTTTCGAATGCAAATGCGATAAAAGTGCAAGTGTTCTATTTGTTTCAACAAACGAAGTTTTGTTCAGATCTGTATGATTAAACTCTGTCATTCTTGACTGTTCACTACAATTCACTAAGAAAACAAAACTCGAAAATCACTCATGAACTTTATAGGTAGGGAGTCGGTATTTTGATTATATAGGCAACACCGGCTTGCCGTAAGCTTTCGACGCAAGGGCGGATCCAGGGGGGGGAGCGATTGGGGCAATCACCCCCCCTAAAACCTGCGAAAGTAACTTTTTCACCATGATTTTGTACAATTCGGAAAACAGCATTGGCGATATAAGGCTATTTTGCCGTCTGTTGTTTTGTCACAGCAGTGTTGTGAATTATACTTCATCTCTCTTACAGTAGTGAACCGGTAATGAGACTTCACTAGCAAATATTACTGAAATCGCCCCTCCCCCTAAACTTACTGCCTGGATCTGCCCCTGTTTCGAGGTATTAGCCAACTGGGCTCTGGTTTCTTTTTTTATCCATGATTTAAACTGGCACAGATCGGTATACAAATAACCACTCTCCACAAAGCCGACAGGTTTAAATCATTTTATTTTTAGATTTTATTATGTTCCAGGTTTCGTCAAAGTCAACTGCTAACCAGCTTGTGTGCTCGCGTGACTGTTTTGTTTTCTATTTTTTTTTACTTGGTATTTTATTTTTGCTGTGTTCACATCGAGTAAAAGCCGCTTCTTTCAATATGGGCCTTGCTTTCAGAAACCTTCAGTGGTTTTCAACAACGGCAAAGGGCGGCAGTTTGCTGATTGCGTCCAAGTCTCACGTTCTGATGGCTTTCAGCATCAACGCAGATCTGGACATGGTTCAAGAAGCAAATCTCCAGGTACATGCCACTTCTCTGTGCACACATCGTATTCTATCAGTTTTTTTCCGAACCAAGTGAAATTGCCCCAACTCTTATTACCCAGTTTGTTGCCACACCTCTGTGTCTTCACCAGTTCTCGACACCGTGCCTCCAACAGAGAACACCCTTGAGGGCCAGTTTGTTCGACTCTCACCGTCACGAGACCTCTAGTATTAATCCTTGATATATCAAGCAAGCACCCATATATGGATCCAATGTTGTCTCTTGAGTGGCCAACGTTAATTTGTGGTTATGCCAGTTTCTGTTGTGTTTTTCGACACATTTCTCCCGTGGTATTAAAACTCCCCGTACGCTACAAGCTTTCCTTTTCGGACATTATGACAGAATTGACGTATTTGTTTCGGTCATTTAAGAAAAATCCGGTCCAGGACCGAAAAAAACACAGGTTCACCTTTTGTTTGTTCACCAAACACAGGTTCACCTTTTTGAGTAATGCAAAAGTATCGGCAATGAACAGTGAAAAACGTCGGTAATGGCCCAAAAAAGCCTTTTCGGTCGAGCTCCATTTTCTGTAGTCTTTTTCCACACGCTTTTTTCAAATGATAGCGGTGCGTTTGTTCGATTTTCATTTTTTGTTTCGATTTTCATTGTTTACGTTTGTTCCATTTTCACGTTTGTTCGACTTTCATTGTTTCTCGATCTTTGCGATTTTCTTGGTCGTGTCGACGCCTGTTCACATTTCGTCTGTTGTCAATAAGGACGTGCACAGCATGCCGGTGAGGAGCATTTGCTCCAACCCGGCCGAGCCCGAGGTCCTCTACACCTGCAGTGGCGATGGGACCATAGCGCAAGTCTCGTTACATCGCGCACCCCGGCTGAAGTTGAAGCTCGTCAAATACGTAGCAACTTCAGGTCGGTTGTGCACGGATACTGTTGCTGGGCTGCTTTTTTTACCATGTTACTTGCCACTAAACTGTTAGTGATTGCAAATTTGATATTCTTCGTTACGGTAAAGTGAAATGCAAGACTTGGCACTTGCTTGCACTTATGACTGCGTGCGGGGGTGTGTCGAAGAGTTTAATTAGCAACCAATCAGCACATCGCTACGTTCAATTTTTTTACAATA
>Ga0210059_1004345_pt1 | contig 22838 bp, 12 predicted proteins | sample Ectturendosymbi2_FD_188042 | JGI IMG/M metagenome (GOLD analysis project Ga0210059, IMG submission 188042) | Ecteinascidia turbinata endosymbiont from Florida, USA - Sample 2 (SPAdes) (version 2) | ecosystem: Host-associated > Tunicates > Ascidians > Unclassified | place: Key West, Florida...
ATGAACACCCTTTTGCATTTCCTCCTTCTGCTGTGTCAGTCATGCCATTGTCTCAGGAGCGTATCCTTCGGTGGTCGTATCTTAGGCTTGATCAAAGTGCTTATCACGGTTGGCTGAGTATGATGACATCATCAGAGGGGCCCCCCTTTTTAGTCTTGCCTCGGGCCCCCCCAACCTTAAACCCACCACTGGTGCCATCAAAGCGGTTCAGCAACTATCGCCACGAGGATGGCTGGAAAACAGTTGCAATGTTTGGAAGAGGTGCTAAAATCGACACCGCTTGTGCAACTTCCCGCTGTGACTTTGCAGATTGACAGAGGATGAGGTTTCAGTTGTGAAAGACTTGTCAGAAAGTTTAGAACAATGGTTCTTAACCTGGGGTAAATTTACCCCTGGGGGTAAATTTACTGAACCATAAATTGCAGCAAATGTAAATGTTTATAAATCATTCTAAACTGTAAGAGTTGGTATTTTCATATTTTTGAAAAAGAGCACCATTGAGTGTATTGGGGGTAAATCTGATAATCTTGTTTGATAAAAGGGGTAAGATATGTAAAAAAGGTTAAGAACCACTGGTTTATGAATAATTGAGGTTGGTGCAACTGCTCTTTGTAGACGTGATGTCACAGTTTCAAAGAGTGAGAAGATCTTTGAATATGTTTTCAAGAAGCTGGCAGAAGAAACAGGAGCTATTTTGCAGGAATTGTTGAAAGCTCTCACTGATAGAATTGAATCAAGGAGAAATTAAGGGATTTGTGGCCTTGTGAGGTATCTAGAGGCTCCAAAGAGTTTTGAGCAGGTGGTCGAGTCTTCACTCTTTAGCTATCAAAAGAAACGAGAGCTAAGCTATCCAAAGAAAGGAGAGAAATGTTTTTTCACGACTTTTTCCCAATGGCCCTATTGATGAGAGTGCTAAAGATCTTGAACATGACATCACTGAGGAGCCCCCTATGAAAAAGTCCAAAGCAGAAGAGCTCAATGACATTTTATGCCAGCCAAAAGATCAACATTTGGATCGGGTTCAAGTAAATGTTTTGGCACACATCAAGAACGAAATGACATTTTACGAAGCAACAAAGGAATGTGCCACTTGAAGTCTTGTCTAAACTCACTTCCACCCTCTTCTGTTGAAGCAGAAAGGTGTTTCAGTGCTGCTGGACTGTTTATTTCAAAGTTGAGGTCATCGTTGAGTGATGAAATGATTGATTCTTTGTGCTTGCACGTAACTACTTTGTGCGCAATAATTCTTTATGGATGTGTAATAAATATGGTGATTAAAATATGATATATTGTCTCTAAGTCCTTTTTAAAAATTACTTGAATTACTTAAGCAATATTTTAAAAATTAATTGTTACTTAAGTATTTTTTCAAGGTTGCTTGAACCCAGCACTAGAGGGTGGAAGTGAGTTTTCAACTTTTGTCACACTTAATGTGGCATTAAGTATTTAAATTCTTGTTTCATTTGGGGCAGATTGGGCTTTTTGTAGACAAAAGATGAATAAGCAGCAGACTCAGAACCGTCGCTAGAAAATTTTCAATAAGGGAGCTTTGCGTTTGTGCGAGGGGCTTGATATTCCCAAAATTGACAAAAACTAAACTGATTTATAGTGTTTCACGTTTCAATTTGGGGGCTTGGAGCTTTGTTTGGGGGCTAAGTCCACCAAAGCCCCCGTTGGCGACGGGACTGAGAAGACTGTGGACAAAAGTTGAATAAACTGCAGATCGCTATTTTTTCTGCAAGCTTTTATGAATGAGTGCAGCTCATGTTATTACTGTAGTTAAGCAAAGGCATTAAAATTACGCTACAACGAACTTACAATGCAGTTAACTACAGGCTAGATTAGAGCGCTCAGTGACAGCGTAAATTCCAAAACAGCAAACCTAACCGTAAAACGCATCCTACATGTCAGGTAGGCTTAAAATGAAACGCGCTAGATCAGCTGTAGGCTATGCTAAAGATGACTACTGATTAGCATCAGACCTGCCAGCAGGGGTTTAGTGGGGTGGGAACGGTGTTACCACAGCTTTTTGCACTAGTTACTTGAAGATTTATATTTTTCATTTCAACTTCTATGTGTGGCGCCTGGAGCAGCAAAAATGAATAAATGGCAGGTTATTTCGTGTATAGCACCGTAGCGCTAAAGTGAAATACGAAGAGCCAGTGTGAAATTCTTGTAGGCGAATCAATCTTCCTTTATGTTTGGTGTGGGAACGCCGTTCCCACACTTGTTTTTTTAGCAATAGATTCCTGCCGGCCAGCAACAATTTTTGGACAAACGTTCAGCTCAGCACAAAATCAGATGCTTTTTATCGACCAATATTCTGCTGTCTCTAAAAATTTGTTTTTAACTTGCTGTACAGTATTTCTAAAATTACGTTATCGCGATGTAGTCACGTTTCGTACAAAAAATTGAATGGATGAGATTGGTCATTGACTCACTACAAACTTCACGTTTCCCGCTGTAACGTAGAAATATGTTGTCTGATCATTTTCAATGCCCTTATGATGCAATAAACACCTTCCAGGGCAAAGTGCCAGCATAATTATTGCTTTTGAGTTTTTTAATATGTTTGTCTCTACGCGTACCCCAATTTTTTTAGGGGGGAGGAAGAGTTGTGCTTGTTTTCAAAATAATATACCTTTTCTTCGACCTTCAAGGTATTTTCTACGGTCAAACGACTTCGACAATCAACAGCATTTCGTTTTAAAAATTTTGTGATTGATTGTTTGCCACTGACGGGCAGGTATTTTTGTAAATAAATTTCACCAGTTTGGCTAGACCAGTGGTTCTCAAAGTGGTCGATATCGACCCCAGGGGTCAATTGGACCATCCAAGGGGTCGATAAATAGTCACGGCGTCGAAAGGGGGTCACTGAATGGCCAGGGGGTCAATGAATAACTGTTGGGGTCTACTGGAGCAATGAAACCTCCGATTCAAAATTATTGTCAATCGCGCAAGGAATGCAAGCGGCATTTTGAATAAATCAAACAAAATTAAGAGGGCTGATCAAATCTCACCGACAGTAGTTTGAAAGCACATTCGATTCGAACAGTTTTTTATCAAATCATCCACTGTGATGACATTATGAAAACTGTTCTGTTTGTTACGTCACAAACAATATTGTAGTGCATGTGTCGCAGTTGAAAGTACTCAAATTTATTTTGACACATACTTTCCATGCGTTAGTGACTGTTGGGCTAGGCCGCGGGGTCTACAGAAAATTGTGTACTTTAATTGGGGTTCAACGTGCAGAAAAGTTTTGAGAACCATTGGCTAGACAATCGTGATGTGCATTGTGCAGGAGCGTAACGAGATTAGATGGCACCCGGGGCAAGAAACAAGTTTGCCGCCCCCATGTTCGAACCTGAGGTCTTTCGGAAGCAAATGTACTGTTCTGAAAATGTGCTTATGACATTGTTAGGATTTTTTGATCCCCTGCAGTGATTCGTCGTCCGGGGAATTGTGTCCCCTAGCCCTCCTCGTTACGTCTCTGGTGTTATGCAATAAAAATCGGAAATTTTTCCGAAAGTAGACAAATTTTTAAGTCCGAACGTCATGAACATCTGCAATTTTCGAAAACAACAAGGCATAGATCTTGCACAGACTGCCAACAAAGGTTACTGGCGGCATTTCAGGTTTCTTCGTGTAGTTTTGTGTCACTTCTATGCCTGACCGTCGCGTTTTTTGGGCGTGGACCTGTTTCTGTTTTGCTAATAATAAAACTTTTTGTACATTCAACAAGCTACTTTTTTAAGGTTAGGTAAGTTTGAGAATAATTTCTGAATTGTTTTGGAGGCCGCTTCTGCACCGTAAACGTCCCAGTAAGCCTGGGTAACGGCGAGTATGCAATTTAGCCAAAATGTGTGTGGTTATCAACCGCGTTTGTTAAAAAAAGTTACCTGAGCAGTTGGGTCTTCACTGCCATGCAGTCAGTACACACCCGGATGAACTCGTCCTTGAGCCCCCCCTAAAAAATCCTGGATCCACCTATGCGTTGCCCCCCCTTTCAAATGGCAGGGGGGAAGTGCCCCCGTCGTGCAACCCCATTCCGGCCTCCCTGCACCCAGGTAGACTAAAAAAACAGATCTGCGTGGAAAAAACCCTCTGTGGGAGCCCTGGTCACATGCGGCAAAACGCCTACTACCGAGACTTGAAGTGAACATTTGAAGATTTATTGCCGTGTTAATGTTACGCAATAAAGACCACGAGTACAGAAATCCACTAGCAAGTTTCGCAACCTGCTTCTGCAGGCAAAGGATTGGACATGAGCGAACTCCACAGTCACGCTAAGCGTTTCGGGGGCCTCGCAGTCAAGACTTTGGCCTGATGGGTCTAGCGTTCATTTATCCGGCCCTTTCTACATGCCTAGCTGTATACGTCCAGAATTCAGACTTCCACTTGATCACCATGTTTTGTGTAGTGATTATTGTAAAAAAATGCACTATGTTCAGCCCAGGTAGCCTTCTCCTATTTTGTACTGCATAGCAGCAAGATACCTTTCGTGCTTACGACCAAAGTTACACATTTGCGCAGCCTGCTATTTAGACAGCCAGATGGAGTTAATTGTGTAGTTAGAAGAGTCTAGCCCAGCTATGTCCAACCCAAATGGCTTACTGGGCCAAAAATTATGTCACTATCTTAACCAGGGCCGTATGTTAATGAGGGCCGCAAATTGAATGGCCTACTTTGATCTTCGAAAACTAAATTTAGCTAAAGCTAATGTCCAGAAAGCGTTCGAATGCTACCTGCAATGGTAACAGACGTGATGAAGTGGCACTGAGGACCACCTGCAACAAAAATGTCAAATTCAAGATTACCAAAATGAGGACAAGTTGTTAGTATGTAGGATGCTTTTACTTCAGCGAAAACCTAAACTGGGCCGCACAAAACCTTCGTCTGGGCCACAAGCGACCCGCGGGCCGCGGGTTGGACATAGCTAGTCTAGCCCATTTAGCAATCATTGCTAAGTTGTCCCACATTAGAGTAGTGCGGTTGGTGGATTATGGATGTTAACCGTTGCGTCCACGTAGGCCTTAGTCCCCAGGGCGTAGCGTCAGTGAATGCAAGGCATGCACTGCATGCCTTGCTTTCAGTGAATAAAACTCAATCACTTCAAAACTTTAAATGAAGTTTTAAATCATAAACACGAAGAAAAATAAAAAACAAAAACTCCTCGCAAATCTTTGTTGTCAATTTTTTTTGCAATTTAAGTTAGTTCTCGTAAAAGAGCATTTCAAGACTGTTTGGTTTTGCTATTGAGTTCGGTAAAGAAAATTGAATAAACAGTATATTTGTTAACATTTATAGGCGATTTGAAATACAAAATGTTATTAATCTGAACATGTGCCATGCACAGTGGCGGATCCAGGGGGGGGCAGTTTGAGGCAACTGCCTCCCCCCAAACGTCGGTGGCCCCACCTTTGATACAAATGCGCACCTTTTTGGTGCTTAACGAAGTGGAAAAAGAACTTAAATATATTCTAAACAAACAATGTTTTACACTTCGTTGAACGTCAAGATTCACGTGCCGGACTTTGACCCAGCCTCTTGTCGATTGGAATCAACAATGCTATTCTTTCGTAATGATACTATTTTTCTCTTATTTCTTTACCGCGTGAGATCTGCTCAGGAATTACAAACGTGGTCGCTTTCGCTAGCACAGTTCTGGACTTGTCGCTGAGTTGTGCAAATATATTTTTGGTGCAAGTTCATTTATAATGCTTGATGGTAGCTTTGAAAGGAAAAGTAGCAATGAAAAAAATAAGAATGCAATGGAAAACTTATAACTGATGCACGATTCAGGAAGCTTGCAAAGCCAAAAACCAGTTTCAGGTATGCTGCCAGTGCAGCAGAGGCGTTACGAGGTTAGATGGTGCCCGGGGCAAGAAGCAACTTTGGCGTCCCCATGTTCGAAACTGAGGTCTTTCGGAAGCAAATGTACTGTATTGAAGAAAGCACTTGTGATATTGTTGGGATTTTCGGCGCCCCCATAGTGATTCGGCTCCCGGGGAATAGTGCCCTCTTGCCCCCCTCGTTACGCTCCTGCAGTGCAGTCCGTGATTCTGGAGTAGATCTGCATGATACCAGGGGCGTAACGAGGTTAGATGGCGCCAGGGGAAAGAAGCAAATTTGGCGATCACACATTTGAATCTGAGGTCTTATAGATGCAAATTTACTGTATTGAAGGAGGTATTTGTGGCATTGTTGCAAATTTTCGGCGCCCCCCATAGTGATTCGGCGTCCGGGGAATTGCCCCCCCTTGCATCCGCTCGTTAGGCCCCTGCATGGTTTAGTAGTATTTGTAACATAAAGATAAGTGGATGAGTTTATTGTCGGAAATAATGCCACTGCTTTTACCATAATGCAGCATGTTAAAAGCTATGGCAACATTTGTATGTTAGCAAGCACCTTACCGCTATCTGACAAAAATGTATTGAGCGTGTTTCATGACCGAACATTGTGACCTAACGATGCAATTGTGCAACACCTCAGACCAACGCGAAAAACGCAGCGTAGCATAGAATTACTACGTGTTAGCACGACGTTCCTCAACAAAACATAGTACTCAGCAGTCAGCTCTAACGCTAAAATATTGGCAAAATATCAGCTATCAGCTTGGTGGAATGAATAGGCTTATACGCGGTCATGACAATTTTAGCTCATTGGTTCAATGAGTCACATTTGCGAGGGAGTGCGGCGCCTTTCTCCCCCCCTCCCCCCCGATTACGCACCAAGCAACAGTGACTGATCGCCATATGGCAGGGGTGGGGCACCGTGGGGAAACTGCGGCCCGGAAAACAAATACAGACCGTGTAATCATGGCAGAATTTATTTCACCCAAGATAGAAACTGAAATCGCATCAAAACGAAACTCTGTGATAAACAGATACTTATTTGTCAAGAGACGTATCTCTCGCTCATTCTCCTAGTTTTCTTTCCATATTTTCTTTAGGAAGATAAGAGAATAAGTATAAGATAAAATTAATTATTTTTGCGACCTGCCAGCAACATTTCGCAATATATGTGGCCCGTGATAGTAAATAGGTTCCCTGCCATATGGTTTTGATCCTTTTCTTGCAATTGCAAACCCGTAGACAGCTCACGCTGGCCACGAAAAAACAAATTTGGCATGATTTATAGCAAAATCTTTAACCGACAGCAAAATGCGTAGCTTATTGGTTAAATCATTCGGTGTAAATCAGGCAAATTTGAGCAGAAAAACAATCTTCTGGTGCAAATTTTAGTTTTTTTAGTGGCAAACGTGGTGTTCGCTGATATTCGCGGTTTTAAATTGGCTATAGGCTGATTCTCACCTGTGTTTTTCGGCCTGGATAGAAGCAGATCCATCGCCTGATCAACAGCATTGGGGGTGGCTTCAAGCTTGTTTGAGGAGGGTTCATAGTAGTATACAATAAATTGGAAAATGACTTTATCGTGGAGACTAGAGCTTGAGTTTGCAGATATTTCCTGTTAATTTAGGGTCTCATCCCGTCTGCCCCTACTTTTTTTGAACAGTGTCACATCTTTTTTATAATCTGAACTAATAGGATTGATATTTTTTCTTGACATCAGCAGTTCAATTTTCAAATATATGAAACCAGGGATGCTGGAGCAGCGGTAGGGCAGGTTAGGGGGCAATAAAAGTGTTGGGCGCAGTGGAAACTTATAAAAAACAAAAAAATCATTTCCAGTTATGCTTGTTTCGGTTCAGCAACAATGTTGACCTCAAAAATAATAACATAAATTACAGGAAACCATTCCGAATTTTCTGGATGGGCACATAACTTCAATAAATCTGTTTCAATTCGATCTTGATAGATAATAAAATTACCTATGATACTATTATAAAAAGGCACATCTGTCCCCATCGCTCCCCTTTCGAAAGGACAGGTATCTGGGCATGTGAGTTGTCGATTTTTCCCATGGAAGCACTGTCGGGTGCATAGAGTGAGAGCATTGGAGCATAAAGTGAGAGTGTTGGAGATGGAGTAAAGCTGCAGACTGCACTCTAGCAGCTTTATCTAATGGTTCATACTAGCAACTTCATTTCGGCTGTTGAAAAAGAGCAACCATCATAGAGTACTCCCGGGCCGCGGTAAAATTGTCATGCATTGACCGGTCCGCGGTTACAAAAAGGTTGGGGACCACTGCGTTACGGTATATCTTTCAAACATTTATCTTTAGATAAAACATTTTGGGACACCAACAATGTTCCCAGTTATGTGTAACCTATGAAAAACAGGGCCTATCTTCTTGGACTCTCTTCAAACTTTTTGTGAATTATGATACAAAGCGATTTTAAATTATTGTGATTCCATGAAAGATTGCATAGCTCGACCAAGAAAAATTGCCACCTTTTTAGCCTACAAAAATTACCACGTTTATGTGATACACAACGATTGTCACAAAGAACCAGGGGTATTTAACAAGTGAAGACGTTTTGGCGCCCCCCTATGTGACTGCCCCCCCAAACGCCTGGTCTGGATCCGCCACTGGCCATGCACCAGGAGATTAACAATTCCAGACATCAGCAAGGTTTGTGCATGTGTATTTTGGCCAGTAATAAGCCCATGCGCAAGCTTCATCAGCGAATTTCACTTAAGCTCATGGTAAAGTTTATCAACCTGCGCTAATGAAAGAAAACGCTAATCGTGGCGCACATGCTTTGTCCGGTCTTTTATATTTGCTCCTTCGGTAATAATGTTATCATAAATAAACGATAGGATTGATTCTGATTTCGTGCAAATTTTTTACATTTGCATTTCATCAAGACATTTCTAAATAATCGCCGTCAATAAAATGACAAGGATTTACGACCCAATTCCTTTGGCATTTTTTAATTCGAATTTTTGGTGACGGCAGTTAGCGGCAGGCCGAAGCCTGAAATTTGCCCCCTGCCGGGGCGATTTTGGGTGAACACTCTTGCCCAAGGAGTGCTACGGCAGTTCACTCGGTGGCCGTGGATCGACACCCAACCTTCCAATTGAGAGGCGGACACTTTACCACTGAGCTAGTGCCGCCCCAACTGAGTGTTTGTCAAATTTTAGAATGCAAAGTCACCCTATGGAATACTTTCTGGAGACGGTTCTGAGTGAAACTGGAGCGAGGATCTGGTGTGGATGGAGACTGTGCCAAGACTGTTACTTCACAGTTCATAGAAATTGCTTTTGGGAAGGAAGTCGACTGATTTTGAACTGAGCGGTTTCTGAAGTTCCAGCAGCCAGCAAACGCTCGCACGTAGCCTAGTTGTTGGTAAATATGTTAGAATTTTGCAAAACTTCAGAGCATTGTATTTAGCACACGGGCCCTGGACTTGCTTTTTCTGAAGAAAGTATCTAAGTTCATAATTCACATGTGCGTCACCTCAGAACAAGCGTTGCCACCGCTAAATGCATGAAATCATCTTGTTCTAACTTGTTTGTGATCGATAGTGTGTTGCGATCAAACTGCTTGCCAGGAATTATGGTACAGCATTTGGCCAGAGACTACCTTATCTGCCTGAAAATTGCAAAAGTATAATGGAAATAAAATATTTTTCATGTCTCAACCTAATTCATTTCTGTTGCATATTGAATCGCAAGCTTCGAATACGATTTTGCTCTTCCACAGACCGCGAGCCACTGGAAAAATTTTTGCAATTCTCCTGCCGTTCTCGTGTCTTTTGTATGCGTACTTCCCATAGATGCGTTTACACCACAAAAACTTACTTAACAGAGACTCATCAAGGAACCCCTCTAAGTTGTGAGATCATTCAGAGCCGTCGCTCCTCCGTTATGAAAAGAAACCCATATTCAGGTCAGTGGTATAGTGTCCGCCTCTCAACTGAAAAGTTGGGTGCTCGACCCGCGGCCACTGAGTGATTCGCTGCAGCGCTTCTTGGGCAAGAGCGTTCACATCAACTGCCTCGGCAAAAGCAAATTTCAGGCTTCGTCCTACCACTAATTGCCGACACCCAAAATCAAATTTAAAAATGTATGTTTACTAAATGAGTGTTTTCAAAGTATTTGCAAAGCAAAGGTAATAAACTTGTATAGGCACAAGCTGACCCACAACCTACAGTATGCACATTGCGCAATCATACTCTAGGCCGCAGCTACAGTGAGGCAAATGAGGCACTTGTCTCGGTAAACTTTCTGTAATGCTGCCACAAAACATTTTTGTTGTAACGCTAAATCAAATCACATATTATTGTGCGGCTGTTTCACAAAGAGCAGCACTGCAGCTACGCTGTGTTGTAACCAACAGAGATACTAACAGCCTAGATTAAATACAGACAGCATGTTAGGTCTCCATAAATTACGTTTAACAACATTCCCCACCGGGGACGCAATTAACATATTCTCCTCAGTAAAAATTTGACCCTGACTACGGCCACGATACTTACAAGCTAAAAAGTAGTACCACATTAGGGTGTTTCCGTAATTCCCGGAGTACTTCTTTTTACCAAGAACAACCAAGTTAAAAATCAGTCCCAATCCACCGACAATGACACCTGCCATCATCATTCCTCGAACAGCCAAGAACCATGGCGAGTAGAAGAAATCTGCGGAAGGAAAGTCACCTTATTCTAAAGGTCATCATGGCGTTCTTTCACCTTCCTAAAACGCAGTTGAAAGTAATACAGTAGAATTTGTCTAATTCGTCATCGTTTAATTCGTCAATTCGCTTAGTTCTTTACTTTTTCGTCAGTCCCGGCAGAATTTCTATCTTTTGTGTACATTTCTGTTCGTCTAATTCGCCTTCGTCAATTCGCTTAATTCGTCACCTCTTTCTATCCCTGAGATGCGTTTTGTTCGGCTAATCCAGGGGTGGCCAGCCTTTTGCAAGCCATGCGCCAAGGTTTTCTCAAACGCGAGTACCAATGCGCCATACCATCGGCTACTTCTTGTAACGACGTTATTTCACATCATTCGTGATTTACCTGGAAATGCTGTTGAATGCAAATGGCATATCCGGTAAAGCAGCAAATCAGCGTCACGTTTACTTTTTAATGCAACTTCTGAGTTTGTTTTGGTTTCGCTAATTTTTAATGTTTGGAGTAAAATATTTTACTGAGAGCAGAAGAGAATTCTTTAAATTTGTATCAGTCAGTCTGAAAGGCGCGACATCGTTTTGCTTTCAATCACTTTCATAGACAAAAATGCTTGTTCGCATGCCTACGTCGTTCCAAACGGCATATATAGCTCTGAGCGAAGTTTCTAGTTCTGGGAAATTTTTGCAGTGTAAGGATCGCCAGAAATTAATCACGTCAGAAATACCAGAGAGTAAAGAAAGCTTAATAAACTTCGTTTTCAATACTGAATTTCTTTTGAAGTCAAATAGTTCCATTTGTATGTAAACTTAGCAGTGTACAGCAAAATTCAGTCTTCTTCTTTAGCAAAATCACAAACGTCTTGCAAGACTTTCAAATTAGTCTTGCAATGACTTGGTCTTTTCAATTCATTTTCTCAGTTGCCATTATCAGCAGCACATTCAATCTGCTCCTTGAAATACGGAAACTAACTAATATCCTCATTTTCTAACTGCGAAATTAATAGTTTTGAATTCAACTTGAATGCAATGAAATCATTTACTAAAGTTTTTATTATTTATATGGTGTTTTGTTGATGGCGCTGTATAACTACAGTGGTTTTGCAGCGCCACGACTGAGTTGTACAATGTGTGGTTTCATTTCACGCGGTTTGTTTTGTGTTCTGGACAGGGGCGCAGCCAGGAATTTTGCCCGGGAGGGGCCAGTCACTGACGTCGTCAGATTTCAAACTTTAGCTATTTTGCACAAAGATCATTTTGATGTCACTGGTCAATTTCTGGTCAATTACAACAGGATACATAGACGTACGGGAAGGCATTTTACTGGGGGGAGGAAAAAATTTGCCCTGAAAATGCCAATTTGCCCTAAAAATAAACAATTTGCCCTGAAACAAACTTTTTAGTTTATTCCGAATTGGATCTGAAACCTCTTGTAAATCTGATCTATACAGTTGAATTCGTTTATAACGGCTTCGCATGTAACGTTAATTCGCCTATAACGTTGCATTTTATTCGGTCCCGATGGCATCTTCTACATGCATTTCAATTCGCTTATAACTTCAATTCGGCAATAACGTTCTTTATGTAATCACCTAGAGGTGCCGTTAAAGGCAAATTCTGTAGTTACCTTGCTTGTTAACTCAGTGGCGTACGCAGAAAATTTTCATGGGGGGGTTTCATTCAGTGGCATATGGTGGTCATTTGTTTGTGGTGTGCAGTCTTTGTGATGTCACAATTTGACGTCATATTCATATTTCTAAACCAACGTTTGGCGAAGTTTGTTGACATAATATGCATATTCTTCTACACGCCCTCTTATTTTATGTGTCATTGCACTGAATATGAACCATCAGCGCTCCAAGTTGGGATATCGGAGGAAAATAAACTCAATGCTACGACACAGGAGTTCCTATAACTGCAAAAGTTTGGCTGCGTGTTGAAAAACGGGAGTAAAACACACTCATCACTGCGTCAGAGCAATTTACAACTGCAAAATGAGGCTGCGCGAATGTCTCGTCGAATACGAGCAGTCGAGCATAGGTGTGCGGCTGGACTGGCTGGCGCACACCCCGGTTTGCAAGATCGAATCTTGCTAAAGTACACAACAGGGTTGCCAACCTTTCTTCACCGAAAAAAGACAGACCTTGTCCCAAAAAAGCCAGAAAAAGCCAAATGGCAGTTTTGAGGCATATACACATAAAACATGCACAACCACACACATTAAAACTCGTCAAAAACATCGATATAACACAAGTCCAATCTTTAGAAGCATATTCTTTCGCCGTAATTACACTGTCGTGCATTTGTTTTTTTATCAATAACATCGATCATTTAGGCAACAGTGAAATTTTTGCAATATTCTGTGCAGTCTGCATGGTAGTAGACCCTCGTCGCAAGAGATTTGCTCATGCAACAGTTCTATCAGGAGCTCGTGCAACAGTTCTATCATGCTACAGAATTTGGTAATGTAGCCAGTACGGTCAGCACTTGCGCTGATCAGCCATAGCAGACAAAATAAAGACAATTATTTCGGATGAAGTGAACTATCGCGGAACACAATTTGAAACATGCGTAGTGGTCGAAAGGACTGCAAAAAGTGGTGAGACGGTTTCTGGACTCAGTCGATAACCCTGATTCTCACCAAAACCTAATTATTACTTTTTGGCCCATTTACAATGCTCCTTGAAATTTGCAAGCTTGAACTTGTAAAAAATTATTTGCGGTCTGTTATGTCACCAACTCGACTTGTTGACCTAGCAGGATTAAACCTTGAGTGTAGCATTGCCAGACAAGTTGATTTTGATAGTGCTATTAGAAATTTTGCGAATAAGAACACCAGAAAATCGCTTATGTTAAATGATAGCTAAATGATTTTTTTTCTAATTTTTTCCTAGATTGGATTTTACTATGAAAACTTAAAAGTCATGTTTAAACACTGGTAATATGGTCATATTTCTTGAGTACCGTTATGTTTTAACGTAATATTTCATATGATCAATAAATGAGCACGTCTTGTTGAAGTATGATGCACATTATTTAGCCTCAATTTTAAATTACCTCAAAATAATTTTGCAAGTCTTAGAGGACGCAAAATCACCATGGCTATTTGGTGACTAGCAATGGTTTGCCTGCTAATGATTTTTTGTTTTCACTCCGAAACTGTAATAAATGTGATATTAACAAAGTTTGTGTGCTGCGCTGACAGTGACTTGCTGTACATTTCAAAATTGAGTCTCTTCTACCTGGCTTCGCATAGCCCAGAGGTGACGAATATGCGGCCCGCAAAAGATATTCGTGCGGCCCGCGAAGCATTCAGGCGAGACCAGCAGTCTTGAACTTTCTTTGACTTTCGTTTGTTGTTTGTTTCTGTTGATGAACAATTTTTTTCATTTTAACAGGTTTCATAGTATGACTAAAAAGTTGTGCGGCCCGCTTACTCAGCGGTAACTTACAAAGTGACCCGCGATAGCAAATAGACTCGTCACCCCTAATAGCCACTAGCCACAATGCCAACCGTGCTGTGAGAAACATTGCGTTGTTTCATAACACTCCACTGCGTGGTGCGCTTCGGGTTGATCATGTGTTGACCAAGTATGTTTCTATTTGGTTCGGCAATACTTCATGCAAATAATCCTCTCAAAAATCTCTCAGCTGAATTTGTACTCGTTTGCAAGAAAGCTGCGCCCTTGCATTTCATTCAGGCTACACCTCAGCTCGTGTTGTCCGCATTAATTGGCAACTTTGCCGACAAAGTTGCATGCTTTAGTCGTGTAGTTTTGCATCCAATCGCAAAAAGCCACGTTCAACCTTGGTCAGTGAGAGAACACGACATTACATGAGTCCGACTGTTCTTTCCGTTTATTTTCGGACAGTTGAGATAGATATAAAACACCAGCGATAAATGTTAGCAAGTTTTTTCGGGGGGGGGCATGGCCTCTTCGGCCTCATTCTGGCTGCGCCTCTGGTTCTGGTTGTGTTCTCTGCAGCTCTTCTATACCAGTGCTCTTCAACCTTTTTGTCATCGATGAACCTCTGATGTACTTTCCCGTTTGTCCAAGAGCCCCATTAACAAAAATTGAAAAAACACGAATTACTTGTAAGAAAATCAAATATGTCGTTATTAGACACTTCAAAAAATAAACAGTTACTACAGAAGTTAAAAAGTAAGAAATTTAATGACTTGCTTGTTCTTGCATTTATGGAATTTATCTGCTACATTCAGAATTTGGCCAACCGGCAAAAAGAACCCGTATCTGAAATATGCGCCGTTCCACTTTCTAACTTTGGCGATTGCATTACATTTGGTCCGCTTCCGATTAGGTGCCTCTTTTACATTTGAACTACATTGCTCATGATCGTCTACACTTTTGCTGTTGTTATTATTTCTCTTCGCACAAGAAAATATGGTATCTTGCTTCATCTGGCTTGATTAAATAGTAAAACGTTGGGTTTCACATTCTTTTTACTTTATTCCCACAAAGGTTGAAGTGAACAGCAACTCTAGTCTGCAGTGTTGCCAGATGGTTGTCACCTAAACCTGCTAAATGACGTCACGAAAAACTGCTAGATCCTGCTAAAAACCATGTCACAAATTTTGAGCTAAAATCTGCCTAAAATAGTCAAATTCTGCTTAAAAAACTGCTATTTTTGAGGTGTTTAAAATAAACTTGTAACGCTATGTATCAATTTTTGGCCTTGCACTCACTATCAATTGACCAGACATCAGGCCAACGACTTCCTGGCGTAGCTGAACTACCTGGAAAAATGATGTGTTGTGGGATAAAAATATATTCTACCATACCAACGTAGTCTTTGAAACCCTTGGCCCAATGCGTTCACTAAGCACAGAAGCAAATCATTTAGATTTCAACAACCCATTTAGTTACTTGTTAGTATGATGCAATTTATCTGCTTGAAGCAGCTTCGCGGCATCGTAATAGGAACTCCAATGATAATAGCAATGGTATATTTATGCATCCAAATGATTAAAGGCAGCTAGTTGTGCCTGGGTTGTCCTTGTGTTGCCCAATATAAAGCGTCAGAAAGAAGGTAAAGACTGTTTTGATGAAGAAGAAGGTGTAAAGTTTTCATCTCTAAAAACTGTTGGAACAAGTATTTGGCCAGGAATTGGTTACCTGCTTAACATGCCTAATGGTTTTTAAAATCCTGCTAAAAAATGAGATAACTGCAAGATTGATTATTTTGCAGCTAACAGTGAGAAAAATTTGCTACATTTAACAGCAAATCAGCTGAAATGGCAACATGTCACCAAGCCATCTAGTTCAGTGCTCTTCAACAGGGGTTCCGCAAAACATGTAGTGGGGTTCCGTGAGTTTTAACGGTTCCATGAGGGCTCCCCGTTTTTTAGGGGAAATGATTTCTTGCTTCAATATGTTGATGCGTCATTATTAATTTTTTAGATCACCGTGCTGCATTCAGACTGCAAGTAGGCCAAGTAGTTGTACTGGAGGTTGAGTGCAGATAGCGGAACAAGAAATATTGATAGTCGTTGCGTCACTTGTTCATTGTTGTGCAATTAAGAAGAACGTTATTGTTGCATCATAGTAATACGATGTTGCCGATGTACTGTTCACAATACTGCAGGGTTGCCAATTTGGTTTTTTTGAAGCCAGGTTTTGAAATTGTTTTTTTTCAACACCTTTGGCTTGTTTTGGAAGTATAAAAAGCCTGACAAAATCTGGCTTTTTCTGGCTTTTTTTATAATCGGAAAGGCTTGGCTCTGGAAAAACATTGTCTGAGCTGCATATTCATATCAATTTTCTTCTGATGAGAGTCTATGACCATGCAGGGTGCACAGAATATTGCAAAGATTTTACTGTTGCCCTAAAAATGATCGGTGTTATTGGTAAAAAACAAATATGCGACAGTGTAATTACGAGGAAAGAATATGCTTCTGAAGATTAGAATTGTATTGTATCGATGTTTCTGACGAGTTTTTATGTCTATTTTGTATTTAGTTATGCTTGCTTTATGTGTATATGTCCTAAGACTGCTATCTAGCTTTTTTGGGACAAGTTCTGGCTTTTTTGGGTTGGCAACCCTGCAGTACTGTAGCCTATATCGGAATTGTAGAGAGTAGACAACGGTCCAGAGATGCTATTTAGCCTTTGTGGGAATGAACTAACAACAGTGTGAAACTCAACTTTTTACCATTTAGTCAAACCAGATGAAGCAAAATAGCATATTTTCTTATGTGAAGCGAAATAATAACAACAGCGAAGGTGTGGGCGGTAATGAGTAGTGTAGCTCAAATGTAAAACAGGCACCTCATCCGAAGCGGACCAAATGTAATTCCATTGCCAAAGTTAGAAAATGGGACGATACATATTTGAGATACGGGTTTTTTTGCCAAATCTTGACTGTAGCAGATACATTCCAGAAATGCAAGAACAACCGAGTCATTAATTTCTGGCTTTTTAACTTTTGTAACAACTGTGTATTTGTTGAAGGGTCTAATAACGAAATATTTGATTTTCTTACAAGTAATTCGTGTGTTTAAAATTCGTGTTGATGGGGGTTCCATGACAAACGCAGAAATATATCAGGGGTTCCACGATGACAAAAAAGTTGAAGAGCACTGATCTAGCTACACAGTAGGCTACTTGTTATTATGACGCAGTTATATGCTTGAAGCATGTCGGTTGCGTCACAATAAAAACGCGAAATGATTGAAGCAGCGTGTACTTGGCCCTGGTGTTGCCCATTTAAAGGCGTCGTCAAGAAGACAAAGTATTTTTTGATGAACAAGGAGGAAAAGTTAAAAGATTATCACCAAAAACTGTTCATACATTTTTTTAATCAGGAATTTGTTACCTGCTAAACGTTTTTCAAAATCCTGCTAGAAAACCTGCTAGATTGAAAAATTTGCAGCTAACAGTGAGAAAAACCTGCGAGATCTAGCAGCAAAACAGCTAAAATGGCAACACAGACTGTCTGTGGCTCAGTCTACTCTGTAGTAGACTCAGGCTGAATCTATTTTCTACTCAGTCCACTCTACTGTGAACTGCACATCGGCAACATCGTACAACTGTGGTGCAACAATAACATTCTTCTTAATTGCACAAGTGACGCAACAGCTATCAACATTTCTTTTTCTGTATCTGCACTCAACCTCCTGTATAACTAACTGGCCCACATGGAGTCTGAATGCGAGACCTTGATCTGAAAAAATTTCGTAATAACGCATCAACATACTGAAGCAAAAAATCATTTCCCCTAAAAAACGAGGAACCCACTACATGTTCTGCGGAACCCCTGTTGAAGAGCACTGTTCTATACACCGTGCACTTGGTAAGAAGGCTACAGTACCAATTTATAAGGTTTTGGTAAGACCCGACCGAGAGTCGAACTCTCGACCTACCAGCACCGCAGCGGACGCACTTACCACTAGGCCACAGGCTGATGTCCGTACGAAAGTTAAGAAACAATTATTCCTGCCCTGCAGTTTCATTTTCAAATGATTGAGATGGTTAGTAACATCAACTAAGAATTCGAGATCAAACAGCCAGTTTTATCACACAAACGAAGTATTTCCTCAGGTAACGGGTTTTTATTTCCAAAATATCATGAACAGCTTGTTTTAAGCTGATAACAGGCAACTGATAAGGGATTTATACAAAACAAAAAATCGATAAAATGTTGGAGAGGTTACTTTTACTTGATTTCTAACACAGGGATGCATTGCGCCACTTGAATTCACCCATGCGCCAAATTTGACGCATGTGCCATTGGTTGGCCACCCCTGGGCTAATCCGTCATTTGCAGTTTCGGTTTTGATGTTTAAGCAGTTAATGCGTGTGAGAATTCAAACAAATTAAGGATCTTTATGTAAGAATTGTTGCACATCGAAATTTGTTTATCAAATTTATGTACGAGGTGCGAAGCGCGACCCGACTCCCATTGAGAGAACGATAATAGTCTTTAAAGTTTATTAAAGATTTCAAAGGTGCTAGATTAAACGCAGGAGTCTAGATGGAGTAGAGGAATTAAAGAGTTTAATTATTTAGTAAACAACCATAACGTCATAAAGTTGTATTTTACTGCAACTAAAAGCACTATGTATACGAGTTACTATGATAGAGTATACGAGCTGCTATGATAGAGTTTTCACCTGTTTGCATAATTCGTCACTACGCCTGAATCAGTGGTTCTCAACCTTTTTTATCCCATGCACCCCTTTTACCGTTATTCACAGATAAATTCCCCCCTTAGAAATTTAATTTGTAAAGATCACTTTTACATCAACTGATGTATGCTTAAACTATATGCATGCTTAAACTATATTATATTTTAAACAAAATCTTAAACATAAAATGCCCCCCTTGCAAATACAAAATTCCCCCCGGTTGAGAACCCCTGGCCTAAATCGTTACTTTTTTCTAATCCCCTTGAGGTGACGAATTAGGCAAATTCTACTGTAGCTGTATAGGTTTAAAAACAACAGTGTAAAATCAATCCCTGTAGTAGTTTCAGAAGATCCACGACAAAGGTGAATAAAGTATGGCATTAGCGACATACAAACCCTTGGGATAAAAGCTATGGTTCAGATCGGAAAGTTTGAAATTTGTACCTTATTAGCAGCATTTAGGATTTAGATATTTCTTCTCTTTTTTGCGCACCCCAACCAGTCGAGATCGGACACTGATATGCCGTGAAAAAAACTTACGAAAATCAAAATGAAGCGTTTGAAAGCTAAACTCAAAAGAAAAGTTAACATTGCATCTACAGTATATGGGAAAGGCCTATATGGCATGAGTGTTTCTTTTGAAGACGCACGTTATTAAAGCCCGCCACTCACAGGACAGATATTGGAAAGTAAAAAGCACAGATATTAACAATGAACAAGTGCATGTGTTGCTGCGAATCTCTAGATTTTCTGCTCAGATCCAAAAACAATTTTTGCCTTACACTATTGTTTTGTAACTTAGTTACTAAGCAGGAATTGACGTAACATCAGGCTGTAGTCAGTTCATCTGTATATTGCTGTTCAAAAACTCTAAAAGAATAGTTACTAAAAACTGCTGTGCGCATGTTATTTGCAGCATGCTTAGTTTATGTGCAAGTACCTCCGTAATACGCTCCTGTGTCTATCCACGAGTATGTGTATCCCGCTTCATCAGTAAGAGACCAGAGTCCAATTTGAACTTCATGGGCGATTGTCCAAGCTTGGGTAGCTATGCTGACAACAATAAATATTTGTGCCAGACAGCCTATGAGGAACGCTCCGGTGAAAGGTGGTTTTGAAACGTTGCTTGTCATGGTGAATGACTACTGGCCCTTAAATATTTTCTCCCTGGAAAGAGAATATTCAGAATATTACACTATACAGGCCAGCAATCAGGGGGGCAACCGGGCAATTTCCCCCTTGAAATTTTGAAAAAATTGTGAAAGCGCTAATAAGGTTTTTTGTTGTTAGGCGCAAGAACAAGTTACAATCATTTTGCCAGGTGGTTGCGGCCCTGACGCTATACATGTAACTTCTGGGTGATACTTTTTCATCTTATAATTAACTTTGTGAAAGAAGACCTCAAAGCAAGCTCTTTGCGCCATTGCAAACATTTTTCTATTAGTGATTAGTGACCAGACCAGTGATGGAGGCTTAAGACCCATTTTTATGACTCTCTGTCTCAGGTCTCTTCTCGTTCTTGAAGTGTGCAAGTCTCGGTTTCGAGCGTATTGTCTGAGACCTGGAATACAACCAACGATATGGATTAGTAAAGCTTCCGCAGTCAACCTGTTCACTGTCTGTCGAATCTGAAAAAATTGAAAACCATAACAGGAAAGAAAAGTGGGAGAAAATTGAGAAACAAAGAGCTCGGAATGGTTATGGCACTTCTTTAAATATTCTATAATAATTTTGGAAAATCTGACAAATTCTCCAATCTCAAGTCTCGGTCTTGACTTTCTTTGTGATATCCATGAGGTCCGCAGAAATTTTCCAGGGGGTCAGCATCGACATTTTGCCTATCCATATCAGGTTTCGGTGCAAATGGACGTTTACAAAACACTTTGAAAGTTGCTAGTCCAAATTTCCAGTGGGGGGCAAATGTCCGTTTTGCCCCAATGCGAACGCCCATGGTGATGTCTTGATCTCGAAGTTTTAAACCAAGTCTCGGTCTCGGAGGATACGGTATTTTTCACCTTGTATTTGGCAAAGTTTTTATTGAAAGTGAGAGAAAGAGGAACTTATGCTCTTCGTGCTGATGAGATTGAGAGACACACTCAGATTTCCAGCGTTTTTCGTAGAGAGCTTCGCCAGCTAAATTGCGTCCGTTCCTACTTTGAAAAGTAAAACCATGGTCACCCCAGCTTTAACCACGCATTTCTCGCTAACTTACTTTCAAAAATGGACACAAGCCAGATGTTAAAGATTAAACAGTTTCTTGAACTTATTATTAAGTGTAAATGCCAAGTTGTGGTTGTAGCTGAATAAGGGCAAAGATTTTCAGAGAGACCCCTCCCTTGTGGCTGCAGGTTACTCGAAATTGTACTAAAGGCTTTCAAAAAACTACAGAGATACGTGATGGTACAAGCCTTCGATGTGATTGTAGTAATCAACATTAACGATTCATTCTCAAACTAAGAGTAACTTGGATTTCTGTTGTTACAGCTGTGGTTGCTACTGCAACACACGTGAAGAAGCAGTTTTGTTCTTGTAACATAAATGCTTGTAGCCAGTCCCGTCGCCACGGGAGGGGTTTGGTGGGATTGCCCCTCCAAGCAAAGCTCCAAGCCCTCCCAAATCGAAATTTGAAACACTATAAGTCAGTGGAAGTTTTGTCAAATTTGAATGTCAAGCCCCCCTGCGCGAACGCAAAGCCCCCCACACAAACGTAAAGCCCCCCTATTGACGACTTTCTGGCGACGGTTCTGCTTGTAGCCATGGGTAACGAAGAGAATGAAATGCTTAGCGCTGGAAAAGCTTTAATACGCAGTTTTTACTTTATTGTACCTTGGGAATGGGGCAGAAAAAAACTAAATACTGTATTGACCAAAGCATAAGTTTTTTTAACTTGCATTTACATTTAACAACTTCCAGCAATTTGTGTTCATATAACAAACTTTTTTAATAGCGTGGTAGAAAAACAAATATGCGGTTTCAATCAAGATACCTAAAGTTTTATTTGGAGTACCCATTTTTGACTTTCCTACAAGGACTACCAAATAAAAACCTGAAAATTGAGAAATAAGTCTGAATTTCTTTTGGCATGAGTATGTTTTGAGCAAATAGCACACGCGTGACTTCTTTGCAATAGTTTCTGTGCTTTCTCTTGTGAGAAACAACAACATAAGCAGAACCATCGCCAGAAAATCTTCAGTATGGGGTATTTACGTTTGTGCGGAGGACTTGAAATTCTAAAATTTAACAACTCAACTAATTTATAGTGTTTCATATTTCAATTTGGGGTGGCTTGGAGTTCTGTTTGGGGGGCTAAGCCCATAAAAGAACCCGTGGTGACGGGACTGAATATAATTTTAGTGTATAGAAGGGGTCACCAAAGTGGTGCCCGCGGGTACCAGGCCGCCCGCAAGAACCATGAGCGTCGCCCGCGGGCCTGTTCTAAAAATAACATTAGCATGGTCAATGTGTTCACATTAACAAATATCAATACTAAAGTAATTGAAGGTCAATTGTGCAAAATTTTTATTTCAGAAATGTGTATCAAACTAGTAGCCCTTCCACTAACCGGTGCACAAGAAGTAGCTCGCAGTTTTGAAAATATTAGTGGCCCTTGGTATATAGTTAATGGTACGCATTAGGGCTTCTTTTGATTTAGCATCACACTGCGTACAGTTACCTCATTGTAGTAACTATTGTATTATGGTATATGGTCATTTTATTTTCTTCAGTTAGACTTCCGTGTGGGGGGTTCATTCAGTGGCATATGGTGGTCATTGTATTTGGTGTGCGCTGTTTGTGACGTCACAATTTGACGTCATATTCATGTTTCCAAACCAACGTTTTGGTGAAGTTTGTTGACATAATATGCATATTCTTCTACACGCACTCTCCTTATTTCATAAACTGTCAGCGCTCCAAGTAAGGATCCCGGTGGAAAATAAACTCAACGCTACGACACAGGCGTTCATAATTGCAAAAATATCAGGCTTTGCGTCAAACCAGGGGAGTAGAACACACTCACCACTGCGTCAGAGCAATTTACAACTGCAAAATGAGGCGGCCCTGATGTCTTGTCGAATACGAGCAGTCGAGCATAGAAAGTGTGCGGCTGGACTGGCTGGCGCACACCCCGGTTTGCAAGATCGAATCTTGCTAAACTACA